>VAPR01000224.1_pt1 | contig 40188 bp, 33 predicted proteins | sample 3380701 | NCBI WGS metagenome assembly VAPR01 (sample SAMN11536904, study PRJNA540576) | hot springs metagenome | isolation source: hot spring wet sediment | place: Spain: Lobios | collected 2014-01
ATTTCCACCAGTTTCCCTTCGTGCAGCTCGTAGCGCACTCCCGGCTTCTCCGGGAGCTCCAGAAGCTCCTCTGCCGTGAGCAACGCCACGCGCTCTTCCGCCACATTCATCGTCTGACGCTCCTGTTTCGGCAGATCCAGCCAGCACCACGGGAAGACGTCAACGTCACCACATCCCAGTTCGGTGATCTTCCTGTAAGTGAACGCCATCGATGCCGCGAGCGCAAGTCAGCACCCTCACTGGGGAAGTGCATGCACCAGCTTGATCCCTCAAGACACCACTATCACCAGAACCTTCCACTCGCCATACGATTCCGGCAACACTGACCAATCACTGTGTTCGCTGTCCGGCGTTGAATCAGGAATTCGGGGAGAGGATCAGGCTTGATGGACGGAGGGTTCAAGCGGAACCGCATCGTTTCCCTGAGAGGTCTCCGACCCCACATTGGGGTGCAGCATGCCACACCCCGAACAGCATCGGTGTTGCTACACTTCACCTGGTTGGTAGTGTAGGAACTGCCTGCAGTGCCACGACGGGATAGGGACGTGTCACGGTCATCCATGCGACCAACGACAACACAGGGAAGCTGGCGGCGCTGGCCACTGATCCTCACGGTGTCGCTCTCTCTCACAGTGCTGACCTGCCTCATAGCGACACACCACCCCATCCCTGCGAGCCTGACCGACCGCTTCCGAGGAGTTATGGCCGCACCGGCGAATTCGCTCCTTCCACATGACACGTCTTGCGTGCATTGCGCCCAGCACTCGTCCATCGCTCCTGCATCCTTGCAACCGAACGTGATCATGTACCTCTCTGCCTTCCACCCCTTCCCAGGCACTTCACGCTTCACGACCCCCTTAGCCCTTGGCACAGCAGTAACACACTGCATGAGCGGGCTTGGATCGGCTCTCTGCCAGCTTGTGGCTGTCCTGCTTGTCGTGGTGGGATGGATCGTCCATCGTTCTCGTCAGCACAGCACGGCACTCGCCTACGCTGCGCCACAATCCACACGTCGACTTCTTCCTGCCCCTCTCGGCACATCCAGCCGTGTGACTTGCGTTCAATTCCGCTGCTTACGGAATTGATCCCCTCTCCTCATCACTCGAACCCCTCTTGAGAGAGCAGTTGGCGTGCTCGTGCCGACTGCATACGTGACGACGTTGGCTCAGAGTTAGAGACCATAGGGAGGTATCGATGCGGAACTCACAACTGTTCTTCACATCTCGCCGATTCACCCGTCGAGCCACACTCAGCCTCTTCGGTGTCGGTGTTCTGACCACTGTACTCGCTGCATGCCGTCAGTCACCCGCCACCAACACGGCACAGACCATCACACCCACAACACCCAGCGCTCAGCCCACGGCCGGGCCCTCCGGGGGAACACTCACGCCGACAGCGAGTCCGACTGCGGTGAGGGCGTATCGCGTCGAGACAGTAGTATCTGAACTTGAACTAGGTTCACATCGGGTGCGTACCTTTACTTACAATGGTCAGCTTCCCGGTCCCGAGCTCCGAGTTCGTGAAGGTGAAGCTCTCCGTGTCGTCGTTGACAATCGTCTCCCTGAACCAACGACCATCCACTGGCATGGCATCCCTGTCCCAAATGCTATGGACGGGGTACCGGACGTGACCCAACCAGCCATCGCCCCCGGCACACAGTTCACATACGAGTTTGTGGTTCCTGTGGCTGGCACCTACTTCTACCATACCCACGTCGGACTCCAGCTTGATCGTGGGCTCTATGGTGCACTCATCGTTGAACCCCGGCAGGAGACGCTGAGTTACGACCGTGAGGTGACGCTCGTCCTCGACGATTGGCTGGACGGCATCGCCGGTACCCCAGAGGACGCGCTTCGGCAATTGGTCGGGGCCGGCCACGGCGACCACGGGATGGGGCAGAACACGATGCCGATGACACCCGGGATGGGCACAATGCCCGGGATGGGTACAATGCCCGGAATGGGAACGATGCCCGGCATGGCAGGCGGGTCTCCACAGGAACTCACTCCCGATCTCGTCTATCCCCTCTACCTGATCAACGGACGATCGGTCGATGCGCCCTTCGAGTTTGCTGGAAAGCGCGGCGAACTGCTCCGCCTGCGTTTGATCAACGCTGCCTCAGCGACAATCTTCCGCGTCGCGCTTGTCGGGCACCGGCTTCGCCTCGTCCAAGTCGACGGCCAACCGATCGAGCCACTCGAGGGTGACGCACTACGGATCGGGATGGGCGAGCGCTACGACGTCCTTGTGCAGCTCGACAACCCTGGTGTCTGGCCGCTTGTTGCCTGGGCCGAGGGAACAGACGCAACTGCACTTGCCGTCTTGCGCTACGAGGGGAGTAGCGGATCGCTTTCACCAGTGACCACGCGCCCGTCTGAGTTGGCTGGTGAACTTCTGCATGGCCTACGCGTCCGCTCAGCGAACGCTGAGAGTGCGCCGTTCACGCCCGATCTCGAGCTCCCGGTCGTCCTTAGTGGTGGTATGGGGCAGTACGTCTGGACGATCGACGGCCAGGCCTATCCGAACGCCGAGCCGATCCGCGTCAAACTCGGCCAGCGCGTGCGCTTCCGCCTACAGAACATGACGACGATGCCTCATCCCATGCACCTGCACGGCCATTTCTTCCGCGTCGGCCAGTCCCCTCAGGGAGCACTCCGCGACACTGTACTCATCGACCCCATGCAGGAGGTCACGATCGACTGGGTGGCAGACAATCCCGGCCATTGGGCCTTCCACTGCCACCACCTTTACCATCAGGAGACGGGGATGATGCGGATCATCGAGGTCAGTTGAACACTGTCATGGGGACGGGCGCAAGACTCGCCCGTCCCCTCGCGTCCCAGCTTGCTACTGGAGCCATCCAAACAGACACAGCGTCGTGAGCCGTCGGCGGCAACCCGTCACACGAACGCGTTCTCGGGATCCGTCCGGCCTCCTGGCACGATCGAGACAGCCCCATCGATCGGAATGGCCGCACCAGTGAGGTAACCGGCCTCTCGGCTGGCGAGATACACAACCAGACTTGCGATCTCTTCCGCGGTCCCCGCACGGCGGGCCGGGATGGTCGGTGCGAGTCGCTCGAACCGTTCTTCCGGCCACTGCGCTCGGAGCTCCGGCGTGACCACAAAGCCGGGGAGGATGGCATTAACCGTGATTCCGTGCTGGGCAACCTCTGTCGCCAGATGCCGGGTGAAACCGTAGAGCGCCTCCTTTGTCGTCACGTAGGGTACGCCGTGGAGGATACTCGCACGGATCGCGGCGATGTTTGAGACGTTCACGATGCGCCCGAACTTGCGCGTGCGCATGTCCCGAACCGCCGCCCGGCTGAGGTAGAACGGCGCATGCACGTTCAGCGCGACGCTGCGCTGCCACTCCTCGGTCGGAATCTGATCAGGACGATACGCCGCTGAGCGATACTCGGCATTGTTCACTAAGATGTCGATCTTGCCGAATCGCTCGATTACTTGTCCGACGAGCCGATCGGCCTCACGTGAGTCAGTGATATCGGCAGAAAACGCCTCTGCAACAAAACCGAGCTGGCGGAGCTCGCTCGCTGTCACTTCTGCCGCCTCGGCCACGACATCGTGCACCGCGATCTGGGCTCCCGCCCGTGCAAGCTCCCGAGCGATCACCGCACCGAGTCCGCCGTTCGATCCACCACCTGCCCCCGTCACCAGTGCCACAAGCCCACCAAGATCACACGGTCGGCTACTCATGGTCATGACCCTGTTCCTCTCCGCAATTTCCGGCCGTCGAATCGCTACTGGCAAGCATGCCAGCCTCACTCACCGGTATCCTTGCCGCTACGCCGCTTGAGTTCAGCGAAATCCCCGATTCCGTTCGACACACCACGATCAACCGGAATAGCTGCCCCGGAGATCGCCGTCATCGATGGGTGGCAGAGATAAGCAACAATCCAGCCGAGCTCCTCTTCGGGATGGATCGCGCGGTACGGTCCCTCGCCCTGCACCCAGTCCGGTCGCAGGCGAAGCACCCGTGGATTGAGGAGCCCAGTCGGCATCAACGCGTTCACAGTGATGCCGTATTGCGCGACCTCGTAGGCCAGCTGGCGCGTCAGGCCAAGGAGCCCCGTCTTGGCCGTGGTGTATGTCACTCCACCGACGAAGCCAGTACGCACTGCCGCGAATGAGGAGATGTTGACGATCCGACCGAAACGCTGAGGAATCATGTAGCGCAAAGCAGCGCGGCTCATATAGAAGGGGCCATCCAAATCGACCGCCAGTTGGTGATGCCAGATCTCATCTGGCAGGCGTTCCACGGCCGGAATCAAGCCGCTGATCGCGGCATTATTGACCAGAATATCGATCCGCCCATAGTGCCGCACCGTTTCATCCACTATTCGATCGGCATCAACCGGATTCGAGACATCACCAACGACAGCGATCGCGTCACCACCCCGCTGTCGGATCTGTTCAACGGTCGCCTGAGCAAACTCCTCGGAGATGTCATTCACGGCGATCCGGGCACCACGACGGGCGAGATGGCGCGCAATCCCGGCACCACCACCCCCATCCTCGCCACGACCAGCGCCGGTGACCAGCGCAACCATCCCTTCAAGCCACCGTTCCTCAGCCATCGCCAGTCGTCCCCTTTCCAAACGTCTCCTCACGAAACCACGTGCGCTGTTATCGTGAACCCGTGCTGCATCATGCTACAGCCACCCCAACTGCTCTCCTTTCCTCAAATGTCACCCGAACAGCACGCTTCACACAGCAGATTCTGGGCTGCCCCAGAGTTGCCAAACCGACCCCTTTCGCTGACGCACACACCCATACCGCGGTACCGCGCCCAGGAATCCGCCCACTGCATCGATACCGGGCGTGTCAGCGTCACCACCGCACGCGACCGCTCGACTCCCGCACGGACGCCGGATCTCGTTTCCCTCACACCATTCCCGAGCGGTGCGGTTCTGTTCCCCGTCGCGCTCTCCTACCAATGCCTACCAAGCAGAGGTTTCGGTCGAAACTCATGAGTTTCGCGCTGAAGTATAAGACGCCCTTCTCCTTGGCTTCAACGACGTCCTGCTCCACCGCACCAAGACCTAATCCCTGTCTACGAACAATCCTGTGTTCGCGAACTCCTCAGCGATTGACGACCACGTTCGCCGGTTAGCGTCCGCGATACGCAAGCCTCCACGGCAGCAGGACGAGCCAACCTGAGTAGTTCCTGACAAACCCAAAACCAGCTCTTGCCCACCGTCTCTCTGCACTGGCGGCGAGCACGTCCCGGTTTGTTGCCAACGCCCTCTGCCTGCTCAGCCGTTCTTGCTGAGCTCTCGCCCCGCTACGACGATGAAGAGCGCCTGGAGAATGACCGTGCGGGAAAGAACCAACGGCGGCCAACGCTAGCCATCCGCTTGCAGAACACAAGAACTCGACGAACTCCTGCACAGCCTCACTGCACGGTCAAAAAGAGGATGCACGGGCCACTCAGTGCCACCGCGGTGGCTCCGACGGCATTTAGAAGCACCTCTGCGAACAACGAGAAAAGCGGCATCACGAGCACGACGTTCAGGCTACGCGGCACCACAATACGTAAGAGGAACACCAGAACCGGGATCTGGAACCTCGTTCTGTCCAAGCCGAGTAGACCACCAACCACGCCGATCGTAAGACCCCAGTTTCCGTCTCTCCTGACAAAACGAGGGGGAGCCATTGCCGCTGCGATACCGTTCCCACCTCCTAGGCGAGAGGAGCTTCGCGCCACGCAGTGATCGCGGTGAGCACCCCCGCCGCGACGCGGCGCGGCCGTTCCCCAAGTCCTCGCACCTGACCAGCCACGCCCCGGGGGTCGATCTCTAGCACCTTCGTGCCGCTCGCGACGGGCACCCCATCACGCGTCAGCCCTCGGATCGCTCCACTGATTGGTGCAAAGATCCCTACCCGCTCACCGCTTTCGCACACGATCCACGCCACGTGTTCTCCTGCAGCAACGAGTTCTCCGATCTGCCGGTCGGTCTGCCAGACACCAGCACAGGGCGCGTAGACGTACCGATCGCGGCGGTACCCGGCGATTTCCCGGGGCTCACCAGCCAGCGGAAGATTCGTGCCCTGCCAACGCACCTTCCCCAACTCGTCCCAGCTGGTCTCGACCGCCACGTCGACCTGTTCCCCCGCAACGAAACCGGGACCCAGGCCAATGGTTAGTGGGGCGAGCCCTCGCAACGATTCCGGTCGCACACGCTTCCGCATCCGTGCATCGACTAGCACATCCGGTCGGACGACTCCGACGAGCTCCTCGACAACCCAGCCAACAAAGACCGGAATAGCTGCCCGTGTCGCGAGCAGCGCCTCTGCTGCCTCGACCGTATCCACCCGTTGGGCACGGACTCCTTCCAAGACCGCCGTACCGTCGAAGACGGCATCGGCGAAAGCCATCCCGCGCCGCGTCACCGTCGGCATTGGCTCACTGCCCAGGACAACCTTCTTCCCCTCGCTCCACAGCAGCCAGGCGACCGCCGACGCTACGTCGTTTACCCCGAGAACGAGTATCCGCATCATTGCGCCTCGCGTGTCCCTTGTAGCCATTCCGCCATGAGGAAGATGAGCAGACTCACGACAAAAAGCATCGCCGCCATCGCCACCGCTTCCCAGAGGTCGATCTCCATCGCGGTCCAGATGGCCAGCGACATTGTCTGTGTCCGCCCCTGGAAGTTCCCTGCAAAGAGCAATGTCGCGCCGAACTCAGAGACCGCCTTTGCCCAGCACAACGTCAGACCACTGACCAGCGCAGGCAGGGCCAGCGGCAGCGTGACCAAGCGAAATGCCTGATGCGGACTGCACCCATCGACCTGAGCTGCTTCCTCGAGTGCTGGCGAAACACTAGCAAATCCCTCGAGCGCTGTGCGGATGTAGAACGGTGTTGCGGTGAAGAGCTGCGCCAACACGACCGCCGCAGTGGTGAACGGGATCTGAATTCCAAACGCATCGAGATACCGCCCAAGCAGCCCCATTCGCCCGAACAGCATCAAGAGCGCCACACCAGCGACAATCGGTGGCAGGACGATCGGGAGTCCTACCGCGAGCTCCACCAGCCGCCGACCCGGGAAGTTCCAGCGTGCGAGGATCCAGGCTACTGGCGTCCCGAAGATGACCGCCAGTACCACTGTAATCAGGCTCGTGACTAACGTCAGTCGCAATGCATCCAGGAAAAACGGATCGCGCGCGTACCGCGCGAACGTCTGCGGACTGATCCCAACCGCACGGGCCAGCAGTGCCACCAGGGGCAGTACCAAGAGTGCCAGCGATACTCCCACGGGCACGATAAGGAGCATCCGACTAAGCCGACGACGAGAATGCAACGGCGTACCACGCCGGTGCACCCGAAGCGCCGGATGCTCCACGGCGCGCGTCATGAGCAATCCTCCATCCCCGCTTGCTCGGGCTGAACTGTTTGGAAGCCATACTGCTCCAGCACGGCTTGGCCTTCCTCGGATTGCACAAGTGCGACGAACTCCTGCGCAAGAGCCGGTACCCGTGAGCTCTTGGTCACCGCGATCGGATAACAGGCGACAACATTCACATCGTCTGGAATCTCGATCTCTTGCACGTCTGCGCCGGCCGCCTTGACGTCTGTGACGTAGACAATTCCCGCATCGGCCTCGCCGAGTGCCACCTTCGCCAGCACCTGCTTGACGTTGATTTCCTGCGAGACCACGTTGGCAAGTACCCGCTGCGCAAAGTCCGCGCCGTATCCTGGCCGTTGGCTCGCTCGTTCCAGCATCTCACGCGCGTACCTGCCGACCGGGACGTTCTCGTGGGCCAGCACTACCTTCACACCTGGCCGAGCTAAGTCGGCCAGATGTTGAATCCGCGCCGTGTTTTGCCTCGGCACAACAACCGTCAGACGATTCTTCGCAAAGATCACTGGCTCACCGGCCACTAATCCCGCGTCCTGCGCCTTCTTCATGTTGGGGAGATCAGCGAATGCGATGACATCCGCTGATGCTCCCTGCTGGAGTTGCGCCACCAGCTGCGCCGATCCTGCAAAGTTGAACTCGACCGTTGTCCCCCCATGTGCAGACTGAAACGACTTCCCCAGTTCTTGGAACGGTTCGAAGAGCGAGGAGGCGGCAAAGACGACCAGGCGTTGTCCACCATGCTCCGCTGGTGTCGCGGGGCTGCTGTTCGGCGTGCTCCCTCGACCAGTTCGGGTGTCAGACCATTCTCGGCAGCTCGCTATGGTGCTTGCCAGGAGCGCCGCCGCGAGTACCCACGCAGCCCGTTGCCACCACGACCAGCGCCCCATCGGTCATCCTTTCCCTCCCTGCAGTGACTCAGTCCGACAACCGCGCGACGAGCCGGCCACTCTCACGGACGTCGTAACCGGCAGCCTCTAATTGCCGACGGAACGCTCCACTCATCACGAACTCGAGGAGATCGCGTACTGGCGGCTCGTCCAGGAGTTCTGTGGGGATCACGAGGTCATACCGCTCCTCCAGCAGTGGTAAGAAGTCAAGTCCATAGGCACGCGCTACCGGAGACACAAGGGGGCCAGCATCAGCCAAGCCGCTGCTAATCGCCTCTGCTACTGCTCGATGTGTCCGCACCGCGCGCTCGTACCCCCGCACCGCCTCACGCGGTACTCCTGCCCGCGCGAGGAGCGTATCGAGCACGAACCGACTGCCAGCCCCCGGCTCGCGGTTCACGATTGTCAGGTCGGGTCGCGCCAGATCTCCTAACTCGCGGATCCCCTGCGGGTTCCCTGGCGCCATGGCGAGCCCTTCTACCCACCTCGAGAGGGCGACCACCGCGACTGAGCGTCCTGCCAGCTCACGCCGGATCGCCGGCAGGTTGTATTCCCCACTCTCAGGATCCCAAAGGTGCGTCCCCGCAATGTGGACCTGGCCCCGTGCCAGCGCCCGCAGTGCAGCCTGGCTCCCCAACGGCACCCAAAGCACGCGCAGCTCACGGTGCCACTGACGTAGCTGGGAGGCCAAGAACCCCAGTGCCGGGTCACAGCCGGCCAACACCAGCCCTCGTCTCAGCGATGCTGGATCGACGAGCGGCTCGACCACGAGCCGCCCACCGTACCGTTCCCGGGCGACCCCTTCTGCCTCGCTCGCCTCTCCAGCAAGCGGCCAGGCAACGAGCTCCGCACCAACTTGCACCAGATGCACTCGGAACGGTAGCGGCGGGATTGGCTCGGCCGTGTCAGCAAGCCGGGCCTCGACGAGTTGCTGTGCGGGCAAGACAAACAGCTCCTCTACAGCACAGTCAAGCGCTCGTGCCAACCGCAACGCGACCGCCACACTCGGCGTCAGCCGGCCTGCCTCGATAGCAACCAGCGTTTGCCGGCTCACTCCCGCCCGCTCCGCCAGCTGCTGCTGCGTGAGCCCAAGCGCCCGGCGGCGCTCCCGCACACGGACGAGGACTTCTGGTCGTTCGTGATCCATCACTACCCCTTTACTTTCTCCTGGATAGTAATAGATCGATGACATCGTGTCAAGATTCGGTGACAACCCAACTCTAGAGGCTCCAGCCAAGAGCCCCTTCCCTACATGCTCGCCAGGACATCCAAGAGGCACACCTCCTGCGCGGCCGATACCTGACAGCACCAGCCTTTCTGGTCTCGTCATCGGTTCCACGCAGGACACATGCGTCTTATTCGGCCACGGTACCGCGCACAGTGGGAGCTAAAGCGCACCCTGATGGCCTACTGTCAGAAAACCCATCGATTGGCCAGCCAGCTCTCCCGTCCAATCTCACCATTGTCATGGTGCCCCCTCCCGCGACCCCATCCCCCTATGGCTTCTCCGTCACCCCTCACACAGATGACTTGCACGCCGCATCCCCTGTTGCGCTCATGCGGATAACTTCTCTGCTTCTCGTCTTGACAACCGATCAGCAACGCCTGACAATGATTACGACGATCGATTGGCAGAGTCATACCAGGAGGGTCTCCGATCTCTTTCGATTGCATGATCTAGTGGTGAAATTCTTTCCTGCTCACGGAAGAGGTGGCACCCATGCAGGAGCTCCCTTCATCGACAGCTGATCAGCCACCGCAAGCGCAACGACCACCCGTTTCCGCAATCGACACACGATCGCGTAACGGTGAAGGCTCTGCTTGGCGCTGGGTGCTCCTCGGCTGCGGTGGCGCTCTGGTCCTCACCTGCGTCTGTCTGATCGCCGCCGTTGGCACCTTTGCCTTTCTGGAAAGCCGGTCCGCAACACCAACACCACTCCAGGCTGAGCGTGCAGCGACCACACCAGCCCGTCAGGCCACCCCACAGCCCAGTCCCGCAACACCTGCGGCACGTCCAGCAATCCCAGCCAACTGGGGGTGGTTCGATGACCCCTCTGGTCAGGTGAGTCTGGCCGTACCAGAGGGTTGGAATTACGCCTGGGAAGAAGCAACTTGCTGCAATGTCACGCTCACCTCGTTTGATCCCGGAGAGCTTCCATCCGGTCGAATTGACTGGGTTCCCCCCGGCTCCGGCCGACCGCACGAGGTCCCACCCGGCGAGATCGTGGTCGATCTCTTCCGACTGACTCCACCTTTCGCCGAGGGACGGCCGTCTTTCGGCCGATCTCCTGACGGCGAAGATCTTGTCGGTGGCCGCTACCGCGCCGAACTCTACTATGGCGCCCCGTTCATCCAGTGGCCACGGAACCAGGCAATCACCTACCTCTATCGGGACGAGCGAGGGCGTGAGTGGTGCCTCATCGCCTACTTCGGAACTCCGTTTGACCAGGCTCCAGATGACCTCGCGACCGTGACCGCGATCATCGCCAGTATCCAACACGGAGGGTGACCGTCGTGCAGTCCGCGTCGCAGCGTAATCGGACCGGCCTTTATCTTCTGGGCTGCGTGGGGGCTATCGTCCTCCTCAGCTGTGCCGCGGTATTTGGCGCAGGGAGTGGCTACCTTGCATGGCAAGTCTGGCGCGAGATCGCACCCACGCTCACTGCGACGGCTCTGGAGACACCAACGCCCAATGCTCAGCTCTCAGGCAGGGCCAACCCATCACCGACCGCCAGGCCAACCACACCAACACCAACACCACGACCGACCGCAACCCCTCAACCAACACCAACACCAGTAGAAGCGCAAGGGCCAGCAGTCATTCCTGATTGGCCCGAATACCACGACCCAGGCTATATCCGCTTCCAGTACCCACCGAACTGGGTCCTCGTGACAGCCGTCGAGGACCCACAGCGCGGTATACCGAACTGTCACTGTTACTGGATCCTCGCCAGTCCTGGAATCTCCGTGACACCGCCAACCTCGGACGCTGTCCAAGGTCTCTTCAACTCGCGAAGCCTTGCAGACTTGCCCGAACAATCGGTCTACCTCGAGATTCTCCGTCTCGACTCCGAATACGCACCTGCGTTGACCTTCACAGAGACAAGCGGGCGATCCACAACCGACCCATCTACCGGCTCAACGTGGATCGTGGATGAACAGGGCCAGCTGATCGCCGTCCGGCTGAAGGACCCCCTCACAATCGGTGGACAGTACAGCGCAGAACACTACGTCCTGTCGGAACAGGGAGAAATTCGAGCTTTCCTCTATCGCGACCAACAAGGCCGACCGTGGGTTATTGTCGCTCGGGCGAGCAGTGGTTTCGATGAGCAGATCCCGGATGTCCGACGTTTGTTCGGTATCCTGTTAACCCTCGACCATCAGTGAATCGAAAGAATCCAGCGTCTTCGGCGAGGCTGATCACAGATAGTCAGAGCGCTGCCGGGTCCCGTCTATCAGCCATGCCTGTGACAGTTGCCCAATCCGCGGACGAAGCGCACTCCTTGATCCCGTGCTGACACTGTGGAACGGCTGCTTGTCACCGTCTCCTCATCTGACCTGGTACCCGAGACGCCTGCTGCTTCCCCAAGGCAGTCAGTGCTGCTGTGCTACCGCCGGCCGCACCGGCTCCGCTCGCACCACCAGCCGCCGGTCGTACCGTCCGTCTGGAATGCACGTCACCAACGTCAGTACCTCGTAGTCCGTCTGTCGCAACACCGAGCGGTCGCTTTCTGGCACCACCTGGATTTCGGTGACGCGGTAGACAAACATTCCGGCCGCGCTCCAGACCGTCACCTCGTCACCCGGCTTCACCTCAAGCAGGCGCCAGAACACACCCGGCCCCTGTTCCGTATCCACATGTCCAGTGATCGCGATGTTCCCAGGCTCGCCCGGATTCGCAGTACCGGCTAAGTGCGCCGCAGCCTCGCGTGGCACCGGCCAGTACCAGCCGCGTTCATCCTTTACTGAGGCCACTTCGACCACTGGCACATCGATTCCCAACCGGGTGATCGCGATCGCAGTAGCCGGCGGCATACGCAAGCGAAAGAGCGCGCGACTTGCGCTTCCAGCCTCGGGGGCCGAGCGTCGTGGTGGTGCAACTGGTTCCGCCGGAGGCGTTGAGACCGTCGCACGCCGTACAGGTGTCGGTACGGTGTGCTCTGGCTCGGCCGTCGTCCGCTGGATTTCGACTCGCACACAGGCCACGGCGAGCAACGCCAACGCCGCGACCAGAAGCGGTACCGGCCCACGTGCCCGCCGTTCCATCGCTCACGCCTCTTCGTCGATCAGTCCTGCTTCGTCGCTCGTCCCCAGTGCTCGCCGGTAGCTCCGTGCCGCAGCATCGTTTCGCTCCAGAGTGCGTTGCTCTACTCGTGTTTGCTTCAATGCCTGCTCGACGGCTGTGACGAGCTCGCGGTCCAGTTCCTGTACCTCGTCGAGTAATGCGGCGATTGCATCGCGAGCTGCTGGGCTGAGCTGATGCGGATCAATTCCCTGCAAACGCTCCAACAGCACTCCACGCTGCTGTAGATACTCCGACGCTTCTTCCCATCGGCCAGCACGCACCGCCTCGAGCTGCGCCAGAGTGAGATCCCGCAGCTGGACCGCAACCTCGAGTACATCCGCTTCCTGCACTGGATCCCTCCTACGCTGTCGCAGCCAGGCGGACCGCCGCAGCGCTCGCAGCACGCTCCTGCGCCGCTACCTGCTCCCACGCCTCGAGCAAGGTCGCCAGGAATTCCCGGACTTCGCGGACGATCGCTGCGTCCTTCCGCACATTCGCCTCGATCAGCCGGCGCTGCAGGTAATCGTAGATTGCCCAGAGCTGCTGAGCGAGTTCCCCAGCGTCCAGGTTCACGCTTGCCATGAGCTCCGACACAATTTCTTGCGCACGCACGAGACACCCATGGGCACGCGGCACGTCGGCGGCCGCAATTGCCTCTTCGGCCTCAGTGAGCAACTGCACCGCTCGCCGATACAGGAGCACGATGAGTTCCGCAATAGAGGCCGTCTCCACAGTGACCTGCCGGTAGCGCTGGTAAGGGTTCGCCAGCATCGCCCACCTGTCCTTTCCTGGCTCACGAGGCGCTGAGCATCTTCACGATCTGTCCCTGCAGCTGTGTTCCCTGCGCCTGGATCTCGGCCAGCATCCGCTCCAGCGTTGCGAACTGGCGCACGAGTTGCGCCTTGCGATCATCCAGCCGCTGTTGATACCGATCGATCTGCTGATCAAGCGTCCGCAGCTGTTGTTCAAAGGCGTCACCACGAACTCGCACAAGTCCGTCGCGCCCCAGGATGCCGTTGAGGTACCGACTGAGTTGGGTAAACACGCCTTCTTGCTGCGTCACACTGATTTCACTGGTTGCACCAGTGAGCGTCGTCGCCGCGCTGAGGGTCAGGCCAGGAACCAACGTTGTGTTCGACCCACCAGCGGTGATGGTCCCTGTCGCGCTCCAGAGGAGCTGGTTCGCCTGATCATAAAACTGCGCCGTGAGGTTGCCTGTGCCATCCGACGTAATCACGTAGCGGCCACTTGCCGGTGGTCGCGGTGTCCCAGCAATCCGCACGATGTCGCCACTCGTCGTCAGCGTCGCTCTGCTGGTCGCACCAAAGAGCTCAAACACCGCATCCGGATTCTCTTGTAGTGCCGCGCGCAACTTGTTCTCATCGAGCTGGAGTTGTCCCGTGCTCCCAACCGCTGACCCGACCGCCCCAAAACTGATCCCTATGTCAGCAAGCGTGCGATACCGTCCACTGACACCGATCGCTGGGCTCGTCACCAGACGTCGGAGTGTCGACTCGACCGCGCGCACCGCACTGTCGCCGAGTAACGTGCCAGCCGTCTTCGTGGTCGCGTCGTACGCTGTCTTCTCAGCGATGAAGCTCAGGACACTGTTGAACTGCTCGACGAAGCGCTTCACCGCGCTCACTGCAGCATCTGCATTAGGCTCAACCGTGAAGCTATAGGGGGAACTCGTCGTGCGCGTCAGCGTCAGAGTGACCCCGGGGATCACATCGCTGATGGTATTGCTGGTGCTATATTGCCAAGTTGCCCCACCGTCCAGGCTGTAGACAGCGTTCTGGCCAAGCTGCTGCTGATTGGGATCGAGCCCCAGCGCAGCAGCCAGGTTGCCAGTGTCGCTCACCGTGATCCTGAGGCTCCCAGTTGTCTTCGCGGTCAGAACGACCCGATCACTTGTGGCATCGTAGCTGGCGGTCACACCAGCATTGGAGCTGTTGATCCGGTTCAAGATGGTGCTCAACGAATCGACTGCTGGATCGTAGTTGATCGCCACACCGTTAATCGTCAGCGTCCCTGCTCCACTCACTGGTGTTGCGAGCATGGCCTGATTCAACGGCACGCTCGTCTTGACCGCAGCCAAGCTCCGCGTCCCGGCGATGGCATCGCCCGTACGCGGTGCCCCAAGGAGCGAGGTCACTGAGAGGAAGTTTGACGTATCGCCGAGGGCACCGAGCTGCAATGGCCCTCCGGCTGTTGCCGCCTCAATCTTCAGCCGCAGCCGGCCATCGACCGTCACGAGACTGGCCACGACACCGGCACCGCTGGCGTTAATCCGATTGACCACATCATTGAGCGTGTCGACGGCCGGATCAACGGTAATCGCCACACCATTGATGGTGAACGAGCCAGCGGTGACGCTACTGCGCAGGTTTGTGTTGTTCAGCACCGCATTGGGGTCGATTTCGGCACCAATCGGCCCTGTGCTGCGTAGCGTCGTTGCCGTCGCCAGCTGCTGGATCTGGATGGAGTAGGTGCCAGCAACGGCTCCGGGTCGCGCGCTGGCAGTGAAGGGAGCGTTGCTGTCGCTCGGCCGCACCGTGAAGCCAACAACGGTGCTGCGCTGCAGCAGCGAGCTGAGCGCGCTCGCCAGATTCTGCAGGCGCGTGCCGAGGTCCTTCCACGCATCACGTTCCTTCTGAATCTGCTGTTTCCGCTGGTTCAGTCGATTGATCGGTTGCTGCTCGAGTTGCAGGAGCTTGGAGATAATTTCCTGTGTGTTCAAGCCCGAGGCCAAGCCGTCAAATGTGATGCTCATCATTGACCCCTTCCGAGCGCTGGTGGCTTCGAAGATCTTGCGGAGGCGCTCACTCTACTCCCCTTTGCTCGGCAAGCTCCTGCAGCAACTCCTTTAGTCCGCCCGGCGGAATCTCCCGGATGACTTCTTGTGTCTCACGGTCGATCAATTGCACGACCCAGTTGCCGATCCCTGGTCGGACGTAGTAGCGCAGGTAGACATCACGCGGAATCTTCCGCACCAGCTGCGGATCAAGACTCAGGTCGACCCGGTGGGCCGGAATGACATCGCGCTTCCCCTCGGCGGTAGGGCTGCGGCTTCCCGCTCCAGTGGCTGATCCGCTTGCTTCGACCGGTCTGACTGGCTGAAGCGGGCTCAGGTCCTCTACCGGTCCAGGTTCGCTTGGCCCCACTGGGGGAACCGGTGTGATCGGTGGGTTCATCGCGCTCCCTCGCGATCGGTCAAAGCATCCCTGCGACCGTTCGTTCCTACTCCGGGATATTCGGCAGAAATGCTGCCAGGCTTTAGGGGGACTTGCGTCACCGGGCACGCTCTTGTGCTTGTGAGCCATCGCCAAAAGCAGTCGCCTGGCGCCGCTCTCCTCGTCCAGCCCCCTCACGCCCAACTAAGTCAGAGGGCACAGGAGACGACGACTCACGTGCCTCCTGTGCCCTCCCTTGGCACTAGTCGGTGCCCTGTGGAGCGTCACACTCAGCGGTCGACCACCACGAGTTCCCGGTATCGGTGGCCGTTGGTACCCTCACCCACGCCCACCGCCGGCCAGCGTGCTTCTTCATCCGCCTTCGTCTCTATCCCCAGCTCGAAGCGCGCCAGTGCCCGGCGCAAGTCGCGCGCCACCTGGTCTAGATCGCCCGCCGAGGCACTGACCTCGCTCACCTGCGCGGTGAGCTCTTCCGCTGCTGCCGAGACTTCTTGCACCGCTGCGGTGTTCCCCTCCACAAGCGTGACCACCTGCTGCACGTCCTGCCGCATCCGTGCGATCGTGGAGGCGAGCTCCGCGGCTGCTGCACTGTTCTGCTCAGCGATCGCTGCCGTCTCTTCCATTAACGTCTTCAACTCACGACTTTCGCGGCCGATCGCCTCCGCTGCGACAAGCACGGTGCGGCTCTGCGTCTCCACCTCCTGCGCTGAGCCCGCGAAGGCTTCAAATGCCTCGCGCAGCGAGCCTGCTCGCTCGCTCACCGCCTCGACCTGCTGCGCACTGGCTGCCATCGCGTGCACGGCACGCTCCACGAGCTGCTGCACGTTACCGATCAGTTCGGCGATCTGTCGCGTCGCTTCTGCCGAGCGCTCGGCAAGTTTGCGCACCTCTTCCGCTACCACCGCAAACCCCTTACCCGCCTCGCCGGCACGGGCCGCCTCGATCGCTGCGTTCAGCGCCAAGAGGTTCGTCTGCTCGGCAATTCCCTCAATCGTTTCCACGATCTGTCCGATCTGCCGCGAGCGTTCGCCGAGTTCGCTTACCGTGCGCGCCGCGTCGGTGACCCGTTCTCGTGCCCCCATCACGTCCCGGAGCGTCCGCTCTACCGTCTCCCGACCAGCCTCCGCCCGTCCGGCATTTGCCTGCGCGGTCGTCAGACCAGCACGTGCCAATTCCTCCACACCACTCACTCGCTCGCTCACCCGCTGCGCGACTTCCACTGCGCGCTGTAACGCACTACCCTGCTCCTGAGCCGCCTTCGCCACGGCTGCGACTGTCTCAGCCACCTCTTCCAGCGCTTGAGCGAGTTGCGTCACCCGTGCCGACTGCTCACCCGATCCGGCGGCAACAGCACGGGCTGCATCAGCTGCCTGCACCGTCGCTTGTTCGATATGGGTCGCCTGCTCGCGCAGCGCTCCCGCCGCCTGCGCGACGCGTTCTCCGAGTGCACGCACCTCACCTAGTGTCGCTCGCAACGCCTGCGTCAGTTGCTGGAACGCCGTACCGAGTGCGTCACGCTCATGCGCAAGAGCGACCTCGGTCACAAGTTGCCCGCGGCCGACCCGTACTGCCTGCTCGGCTACTTCCGTGATCCGCGCAGCCATTTGTCGGAACTGGCCGACCAGCCGCCCCAGATCATCACGGGCAGCATAGCGCGGCAGTTGAAGCCCCTCCACTCGACCAGCCGCAATCGCCTCCGCTGCGTCAGCTAACAGACGCAGCGGACGAGCAATCTGTCGAGCGACAAGCCAGGAGAGCGCAGTACCCACGACAAGTGCCACACCGAGGAGGGCCCACATCAGGAACGAGCGCTGCTGGCTAAGTCCGACGACTTTCGCCCCGTGCTCAGCAATCGCTGGACTGTAGATCTCGTCTTGCAAGGCGTTCAGCGCCTCACGCATTGGCGCGAAGTGCGCCCGTACCTCGGGCAGCGCTGTGAGTGCCTGCTCGACGTTCCCCGCCGCGCTTGCTGCGGCCACCTGCTCGGCTGCCGCCAGCCACGCCGCCCGCTCTCGCTCGTAGATCTCCCACTGCGCTCGCTCCGCGTCGCTGCCTGGCACGAGCGCCTTATACTGCTCCCAGCGATCCCCTGTCTGCTGCGCGTTCTCGCGAAAGTCGGCCAGCTGTTCTTCACGCTCTTGCGCATCGCTCGTCAGCAAGCTCCGCTCCAGCGCATATTGCGCCTGATATGCGTCACGGTCGATGTTCAGCAAGAGTTCAATCGCGGGCACCTCGTGCTGAAGCACACCTCGTGATTCCCGTGCAATCATTCCGAGGCTCAACGAGCCAACCAGCATACCGAGCGCACCGATGGCGAGAACACTGACAACGAGTAACCGCAGCCGCCAGGAAAGGCTCATCCTCCCCATCCTTCCTCCCATCTCTGTCTTCTCCACGTCGGCTAGCCCGACACGACTAGCCAGCTGATGGGAGTTATCGGTTGTTCTCACCTGGCGCTGAAGACCTCAGGACGGCTGGACGGGGATTTCGACCGCGATCAACCTGACCACGGTTGACCGTCCCTGTGGTGGCCGCAGAATAGCAAGAGGAGCTCTGAGATCGCAGCACGCTTGATGCGTGAGGCCAGAACGGCGCCTGCGCTTGGCTGAGTGGCCCCCTGTCGAAAGGGGCAGCGGGACGCGTGCGACGCGCCCCGCTGTGTTCCCTCGTTATTCTCGAAGCGTTATCCTCGCCGCCCCAGGCAGACGCTCGCCAGCTTCTCCAGCTCTACCACCTGCAAGAGGCAATCTGGCAAGGTCGCTACCGAGGGGACGAGCTCGGCCAGCGCACCGAGGTTTCCGGTTGGCTCGCGCAGCTCGCTGACCGGCACACGGATCGTCCCGCGGATACTCTCTCCCCGCAAGACCATTGGCCCAAGGCTCGTCAGCGTCACGACATCAACCGCCTCGCCGTTCGTCCGCACCGGACGGCGCAGGACACCGCCCAGGTCGAAGACCGGCACAATCTCGCCGCGGATGTTCGCAAGACCCAGGAATCCTGCATCTTCAAGCGGTGTCGGCGTGATGCCGTCAAGCGTCGTGATCTCCCGCACCCGGTCAATCGGCACGCCGTAGACCTCCGGTCCCAGATTGACCGCCAGCACGTGCACCGTCTCGTCTTCACTCCGTTGCTCCTCGGTCGCCTCCTCATGTCGCTCGTCGTGGACGACCAAGTGCCGGAACTCCTCCAGGAGCTGGCTCTGCTCCAGATCGTCAAACTTCCCGAAGACAGCATTGGCGCCGGCTGCCAGCAACCGACGCTGGAGCTCTGGGCCACTTGCCTGATCAGACAGCAACTGGGAAAGGACAACGATCGGCACGTCCGACCGCACTGCGGTTTCGCCAGCACGCACAGCCTGGATCAGGTCGAGCCCGCTCTTTCCCGGAAGCATGTAGTCGGTAATGATGAGCGCTACGTCGGGCACTCGCGCCAAGAAGACCAATGCTTCCTCGGCACTGCCAACGGCGCTCACGTCGTAACCCACCCGCTTCAAGACCGCCTCGAGCGCATCACGGTAGAAGACGCTGTCTTCGACAATCAGCGCCTTCTTGCCTCGCACCGACCGCGCTTCTTGCTTCACTTCGTAGAGCCGCCGGAGCTCCCCATGCACCACGCTCGGCACATCGACCATGAGATACACGCCGTCTGGCAGGTTCAATAGGCCAGCCACACCATGCCGGTCTGATGGCTCTGGCTCGATACCGACGCGCCCAATTCGCACTACCTGTGAGGCGACAAAGCCGCACTCCAGATTGTCCGCGTGCAGGAGAACGGCAATGCCACCCCCCTCCATCCCGCCCGCACCCATCTTCAGGGCCCGGTCAAGGTCGACGAGCGGGATCAGAGCCTCCTCCGTCCGGTAGTACACCCGTTCGCCAAAGATGGCGAGCTCCTCCGGGGTGAAGCGCACAATGCGCGAGACGAGTCGCACCGGCAGGGCATAGCGATGCTCGCCGTACCCCTTCAGCAGCACGAGTCGCTCCCCGAGATCGTCCTCGACCGCCTGATGTTCTTGCACAAGCCCGAGCTGCACCTGCTCGGCTCGGATCTTGGCCATGGCTAGCCCGGCCTCGGCCAGAATCTTCTCCGGTTCGAGGATGAGCACAATCTCCCCTGTCCCCAGCGTTGCCAGCCCGCTCACACTCTCCACACCACGGAGGAGGTTACCCACCGGCTTGACAATCAGCTCCTCAAAGCGAGCAATCCCGTCGCAGAGGAGGCCAGCCAACGTTCCCTCACCCCGCAACACCAGGACATAGTGCTTCCCCGACTGCCGCTTCGCCCCATTGCCCCGCTCTGGCCAGCTCGCCAGGGTGAACAGTGGGACCAGCTGATCACGCAGACGGAAGACATCCTGCTCGCCGTAGTGCTCGATCTGCCGGTCGGTGATGAGCACGATCTCCTGCACGACATTGTAGGGAATGCCCAGGAGATAGCCTCGCGCCGTGAAAACGAGAGTGTTCATCACCGAGACCGAGGTCGGCACCACCAGACGGATTGTCGTTCCCTGCCCAGGAACCGACGAGATGCTCAGGTTCCCGCCCAGCTCCTGCATCCGCACCGCAACGACGTCGAGCCCCACTCCCCGACCCGAGAGCTCCGTCGCCTGATCCCGTGTCGAGAATCCAGGACGCAGGAGCAACGCGTTCAATTCCGCTTCGGTCAACGTCGCGGCCTCGCGAGCGTTGACGAACCCCCGCTCGACCGCCTTCTGCCGCACTGCCTCGTAGTCAATCCCTTTTCCGTCATCACTGACCTCGATGACCAAGTTCGAGCCCTCGCGGCTTGCTCGGAGCGTGATCCGCCCGCGCGACGGTTTGCCATACGCGATGCGCCGTTCTGGCGACTCGATCCCGTGGTCAACCGCGTTGCGCAGGAGATGCACCAGAGGATCACGGAGCTCCTGCAAGATCCGCCGGTCGACCTCGAGCCGCCCTCCATCGATGACCAGATCGACGTCCTTCCCCGCGAGTCGCGCAGCATCCCGCACCACCCGCGGCATCTGGGCGAACAGGGAGGAGATTGGCTGCAGGCGCGTCAACGCCGCGATGTCCTGGAGCTCGGAGACCATCACCGAGAGCTTCTTTGAAGCACCAACCAACTCCCCGTCCTGTAAGTTGGCAGCCAGCGCCGTGATCCGGTTGCGCGTGACAAGCATCTCCTCGGCCAGTCGCCCAAGTCGATCGAGCACATGCACCGGTACCCGTACTGTGGAACTCGTCAACTCGGCGTCCGCCGTGCGGCTCTCCTCGCCACGTCCTTCGCCGTCCATCTGGCTCGCTGCCGCTGCGCCTGCGGGCGGTGACTCGCTGGTTGTTGACGCTGCCGCAGTGGGGTGCTCCGTCGCCACCGCAGCTGCGCGCTGCAACCGCTCGGTCAGCGCCCCCAGCCCTGAGGGCAGTTCGCCCTGTCCAGCCAGATAGGCCAGGTAGGCGCGTGTCAGCGAGACCGTCTGCAGCAAAAGATCGACGTGTTCCGGCTGCACTGGTGCACCCTTACGCAGGACATCGGCGAGATGCTCAGCGGCATGCACCAATGCCACCAGATCGTTCAAGTTGAGATAGCCAGCACTCCCCTTTGTGGAGTGCAAGTGGCGGAACACCTCGTTGAGGAGCCGTTCCTTCTCCACTGGCGTCTCGGCCCGCTCTAGCTCGACGAGCGCCGGCTCAATGAGCTCCAGACGTTCGCGTGTCTCTTCAATGAACATCTCGATGAGCTCACGGTCCTCACCCACGGCTCACACCCCTCCGCGTCTCACCACGCACTGTCGTTCACCACGTTCCACGACCATTCCCCGGCACGGAGGTTCCCACTCGTGCTGGATGTGCGAACTCGGGTCCTTTGGCAGTCCCATTGCCCCAGGGAACCCCGTCACCACTGCGGACGGCAGCAACCGATCCTGCTTGCTCCTCGTCCCCCACCCGGAACCGCTCGACCAGCTGCGCCAGGCGGCCAGCCAGCCCCACCAACTGCTCAGCCGCCGCGGCAATCTCACCCACCTGAGTTGCCATCTCTTGAGTCGCAGCGGACACTTCTTCGGCCGCAGCAGCGTTCTGCTCCGCCACTGCCGTGACATGCCGGATCGAGCTCCGCACCTGTTCGGCCGTCGAGGAGAGTTCACTGGCCGACGCTGCGTTCTCTTCGGCGATCGTCGCTGTGTCCTCCATCGTCGCTCGCAGCTCCGCGCTGCGCTTGGCAATCTCTTCCAGCGCCTGCAGAAGCTCACGGTTGCGCTCTGCAACCTCGTCCGCAGCCTGGCGAATCGCTTGGAAGACCTGCGCAACCTCACGCGCCTCATCACTCACCTGGGTTACCGAGCCAGCGCTTTCCGTCATTGCCGCGACTGCCTGCTCGACGGTGCGTTGGATGCCCTGCACCATCTGGGCGATCTCCTGGGTTGAGGCAGCCGAGCGCTCGGCCAGCTTGCGCACCTCCTCGGCCACCACCGCGAATCCTTTGCCTGCCTCGCCCGCTCGGGCTGCTTCAATCGCCGCATTGAGCGCGAGAAGATTCGTCTGCTCGGTGAGATCGTTGATGACCTCAACAATCTGTCCAATCTGCTTCGAGCGCTCGCCTAGCTCCTGGATCGCCCGTGCGGTCGCTTCGACCTGCACCCGCACCCGCTCCATCGCACCCAGCGTGCGCTCGACGACAGCGCCACCACTTTCCGCCTGCTCTCGATTCCGTCCAGCGCGTTCGGTCACCACCCGAGCCAGTTCACCAGCTCGCTGGTTGCGCTCCGCCATCTGCTGTACCAACTCCGTCGCCCGCTGCAGTGCTCGGCCCTGCTCTTGCGCTGCCTTGGCCACGGCTTGAATAGTCTGACTCATCTCATCGACGGCAGTAGAGGCCGCGCTGACCTGCTCAGCCTGAGTCGAAGAGCCCTGCGCCACGTCCTGCACTGTGCGCGCCACGGCAGTGGTCGCATCAGCGATCTGGGCCGAGAGTGCTTGCGTTTGGCTACCAGCCTGATTCACTTCACTGACTGCTCGCCGAACCTGGCCGATGAGCTGGGCCAGATCGTCCAATGCCTGACCAAATGTCTCCCCAACCGCCCGCAGCCGTTCCAGCATCTTGTTAAACGCCTGGCTCATGCGCGCCAGTTCATCGTGTCCACGCACCGTCAGCGGCTCAGTGCTCACCGCAAAGCGAGCCGTCAGATCACCAGCCGCAAGGCGGCCCAGCGCATGCTCCAGTGCGGCCAGTTCCCGTTCCGCAAGCTGCTCACTCACCTGCGCTACTGCGCTGACCGTTCGCAGCGCCGGCCGCAGCACCAAGAAGCCGATCACGAACGCCACCAGCGCCAAGCCCGCGGCACCCAGCGTGGTGAAACGAAGCATGTTGAGTTGTGCCTGAGTCTTGCTGGTGTTTGCCTGCGCATCGGCCTGTGCAACGCTCTCCGTTTCGCGGATCGCCTGCAGTAAAGCATCGAATTTCTGAGCTCCATCGCTCGTCAAGGTCTGCTGTGCCGCGACCAGGTCATACCGGCGCGAGAGCTGCAGGGTCCGCTCAGCCGATTGCCGATAGGCCGTCCAAGCATCACGGAGGTTCTGGATCGCTCGTTGCTCCTCGTCGGTATGCGCAGTCGCAGCCAGCGCATCGAGGTCAGCCGCGATTTTCTGGTCCAGTTCGGCAATGCGCGCATCGAGCTGCTTGCGATAGTCGGCATTTGTCGTCGCCCCAACATGAGCAACGACATTCGTGCGCACCTCCGTCATTCGGCGTGACATCTGGCCAACGGTCGCGAGTACGTCATTCATCTCTTCGACAGTGTCGACCGCCCGCAAGCTGCTAGAGATCAAAAACCAGCCCACGGCACCGAGAACCACGAAGACGGCAGCCATTGCCGCCAAGATCCCTAGCACCTTCCCCCTGAAGCCAAGCGTCATCATGGAACCTCCCCAAGCGACAACCTGCCCGTTTCTCCGAGATATTTCGGACAACACCGCAGTCTGCTTGAGTTATCACTGTGGGAAAGCAGTACCAGCTCCGGTCCGCCGGGTGACCTGTGCCGGTTGTAGTCGCAAAGTTCGCCGACAGGAGAACCTCTCCCGACCGAGATCGTTTCCGCCGCTGCACCATGCCGCACCCAAGGTCTTACCTTGCTCATGTCAGGCGTGATTCTTTCGGCAACCGTCGCAAAGAAGCCGGCCCCTCTTCCTGTATCGCTGGCATTGCGTGTGGTTGGAACCCAATTTGAGGAAACGAGGGACTGAGCCGCCCTACTTCAAGAGTTCAGCGGAGCAGTATCCATCGGATTGATACCGGGAAGAACATGCCGCCACCGTGCTTCCCGGTGACACAAGCTTCGCAGAGCGGGTGATTCAACGCTTCTCTTGCCCCGCCGAAAAATTCATCGACCACACAGGGCGTTGATGGCGGAAGTCTGCGTGGTACTGGAGCGACGAGGCTTTCGGACTCCTCCTGCCGCACATGAGTGGCGCACCTGCGAGGAACAAAAGCGAACAACCAGATAGCATAGCCAGCATCAGTCGATGGGTACTAACTCCTGCATCGCAGAGGGCGCTTCACAACAACCACGCTCGCTGACCCTACAGACGACATACCGTCCGCATGGGCTCTCGTGAGTGGGGCAGCGCAGCCGCGCCCGTGATGCCTACCCTCCTCTCCGGCACCCCCTGTCACCGCCCCGCGTTCTTCCATGCCCCTGGGATACCGCGTTCCTGGAGTATGGCGGTGCTCTTGATGACGCCCCAAGAAACCGACATGTTTCGCACGCCTGGTGGGCGCGCGGGCGCAATGAAATTGCGCCCTGACAAACTCTCTGGGCGCCGTACTGTGAGTCCCGACAATCCGATGCTCCACACCGCGTTGTACCGGGTCTGCACACGATTCATAGCGCCCCAACACCATGCGCCGCACCGACGTTCTCTACTCTAGGGACGCGATGCATCGCGCCCTCCGGCCAGAAAGCTGGTCATTGCCTGTTCGGGCACCAGTTCGTTGGCCGGTTGCGGCTATATGACGACGAACGATAGGTTTAACGATCATCTGGCCCCGTCAGGTCTGCGGGAACAATGTAGTGCGCCCCGACAAAAAGGGGCGCGCTAGAATTCGCGCCCCAACAACCGGGTACCACACACCGTGTCATATCAGACCCGTGCACCGTTCAAGGCGTCCCAACCGCCCGCGGCGCATCGAGAGGCCCCTCTTGTCGGGACGCGATGGATCGCGCTTGCCTTCTGGCCGGCATCCCGACGATTTCGCACCGGCCGCGGTGAACACTCCGATCGGCCGGCACCACGCCACCGCTCCCCAGCCTACTCTTCCTCTCTTGGCCCCCACCTCTGACCTGTGGCGGGTAACATGCCGCGCCCATCAGGTGCGCGGACTCGCTGAGTGGTGTCCCGACAAGCGTTGTGGGCGCCAGAACTGGCAGACTGACATTCCGTGGCGCACGGATGGGTCCCCTTCTCGGCACACGACGCACGACACTAGCCAGTCACCCAGCCAGCACAGCAATTCGGGTGAAGAGCTGAATGATCGGTCAAGTGATCGGTTGGTAATCAGCTCTTTACCACCGGGCTATTCCTCTGGTCCGCGAGCATTGTCCTCTGGCGTCGGCGATTGGCCGCACCTCCGCGGGCAGGGGCACCATCAGCAGCACACTGACGATGGGATTAGACACTCTCCCCAGAATAGTCAGCAACACCGTGAGATAACCAGTATTGAGAACCGATTGTGACATCACTCGACGGTGCAGGACGCCGGCCCAGAAGACAACAACCGTCGTCTATTCTGTTGCTACACCCTGGTTCAGTCCAACACCCCACACGTGTCGCCCAATGAGGAAGCCCCGGCCCTCACTACTTCCACTGCCCCGTGCTTGCGAGCCAAGCTGTTTTGTCCTTCTCTCGCCCATCCGGTGCGCCCCAAAGCGCCGCGAGCGCCAGCGACTCTGGCACCACAAACAGCCAGACCGTCTGCTTCTCGTACTGCGGCGACTGTCCCTTTGCCGGCTTCACCGGTCGCTCACTGTAACCAAAGCTGGCTTGCAGGATCAGCCACTTTCCCTGCTCCAGTTCGGCAGGAAACTGCGCTGGCGTGACTGCCTCCACCCCGTCCAAGAGAATGGCCAGCGGTCGCCCCAGCTTGGCACGCCAGGCACGCGCAAGCACCCCACACGTCACGACGTTGCACACCTCGTGATACGCCGCAAGATCGCCTTGTTGCGCCTCACTAAGCTGCACGCCATCTTTCCCGACACTGGGCGCCTCGCGAGTCGCTGGTGGCCGTCGCATCCCGATCGCACCCCAGTCGAGCGCTTCCGCCAGTGGTTGCAGAAGGTACGCGAGCACCTCCTGCCCCTGCAGATTCACCCGAAAACGGGCCAGGGCCCAGCCCGACTGCGGTGGGAATTTGCCACGCTCAAAGTACGCCCCCACAATCGACTCAGGCAAAAAACCCACCGTGATGCCCAATAGCGTCGCCACGTTCTCCGCGACAGTCGGAAGCAGGTATTGCTCCCACAGCACGGCGCGGTACTTTTGGGGCACCTTGGGATTGCGCGTCAGTGGCGCGCTCGCTGGAAAGACCGGCGCGACCTTGACCGACATGCCTCGCTCCTTGCCGCTCCTAACCCTCCTTGGCAGCAAAACCGACGTCGAGCACCGGTTGATCGGGCAACCCGACCTGCACCCGCACTGCAGCCCCACTCGAGAGACTCGCTCCCACGTTCAGGCTCTTGGCTCCACTCACATACACCGGCAGCCCAAGCCCCATCTGCAAGCCCACCCCAGCCAGATGCCGTTGAATTTGTCCGGCCAGAATGTTGGTCAGCTCCCGGACGGCATCCTGGAGCATCTCGTCCTCCCCGTCCGGTCGCTCACCGAGCAGGACCTCGGCAACGGAAGCCAGCGCTTCAAGTTCACCCCCGAGCCAGACGACGGCCTGAAAACCTCCGCCGCCCGTATCGACTACGGTCACCAGCGCAATCCCTACTGGCGGGTGCGCCCACGGGAGCTCCCCCTCACCCACAACCGTCACCTCAGTACCACACAACGGCTCGAGCGCTTCCTTGGCCGCCTGGCCAATGAAGGCCACGAGCTGCCCACTCGCCGTCAGCTCCTGTACGATCGCGTGGCTCACGACGCCACTCCTCCCCACCCCACACCTCAGGCCCGCGCGAGAAGTAGCTCAAGTGCTGCACCGAGCGCCTCCGGCGTCACTGGTTTCGTCAAGAGGTTATCGACCCCTGCCTCCCTGGCCTTGAGCATCTGCTCTTCGGTACTCTGACTCGTAATCATCAGGATCGGTGTCCGCCGAGCTGCCCCGTTCTCTTTCTCCCGCGCCGCGCGCACGAACTCGATTCCGTCCATCCCCGGCATGTTCCAGTCGACAATGACGAGATCGAACTTACCCGGCTCAAACTGCGCCAGTGCCTCCTCACCGTTGTTCGCTTCGGTGACCTCCACCTCATATCCCACCTGACGCAGTGAGCGCACGTGCATGACACGCATCATTTTCGAGTCATCGGCAATGAGAACCTTCAACATCGTGCCCCCCATCCGCTTTCTCCGACTCAGCGCGGCGGAGCCAGCACGCCACGCTGGGCCCAGCGCACGACCTCACTAGGGATATCGGCAGCAGCCACCACCTTCTGTACCCCACCCCGTGCCAGCGCTGCCTCGATCATTCCAGAGACCACCGCCTCCTCCGGTCGCTGTACCACGGTGTAGGCGCCTGCCGCCTGCAGTTCGGCCATCCCTACCGCCCCGTCATCCCCCATCCCGGTGAGGATCACCGCCATGGTCCGTGGCCCCCAGCCGGCCCGCGCCACTGAGACGAACGCCCGGTTCACATTCGGCACGTAGATATCCTCTGGCTCCGGCGGCACGACCTGCACCCTTCCTGCCCGCGTCAGCAGCACATTCCGACCACCGGGCGCCACCAGCACGGTGTCGGCCATCACCAACTCCCCATCCTCCACCTCACGGGCCGCGTACTGCCCTACCCGTGCCAAGCGCTCGGCAAAGCTTCTCGTGAAGTTCGGCGGCATGTGCTGGACAACCAGCACCCCAAGTCCAAGACCCAGTGGCAGCGCTGCCACGAGCTCCGCCACAACCGCCGGCCCACCAGTAGACGAGCCGATCAGCAAGAGCCGCTCAGCTGCTCGGCGTACCGGCTCGGCGAGTGTGCCTGTGCCAGGTCGTCCGTTGGGGCGCACAGTACCCCCAACCGGCGACGGTCGCCGCAGAATCCCCGTTCCTGCTCGCGCCGCACCGTCGACCTTGGGACGATCACGCCAGCGCGAACGCGCCGCAGCAAGCGCCTCGCCAAGCTCTGGCGCCACCCGCCGGACGGCACCGGGAACGAGTTCCGGTACTGCAACAGCCGGAATACCACGCGGCGGCTGCACGCCAGGCCCGACAAGGACAACGACCGGCCAGCTCTGCAACCCTGTCAGCCGTTCGAGCAGAATGCCATTCTCTAACGCATCGACCACCACAGTTGCCGGGCGGTCCTCCAGGCGTGTCCGCGCCTCCTCCAACGAGCGTGCTTCACCGACCAGTTCCACGCCCGGCAGTAGACGCAGCGCTTGCCGGATGGCGACCCGCGTCACCGGTGATGCACTGACAAGCAGTACCTGTAATGGCTCCTCGTCGGCCACTGTCGTGACGCTGCCCAGGCGCGGCCGCTTTCGGTAGAGATACGCTCCTGCAATGGTCACCCGTTCCAGCTCACTTGGCGGCCGCTCCAGTGTCTCGGCCGAGCCAATAACAAGAACTCCCCCTGGCAAGAGCTCCTCAGTGAAGCGCCGCACAATCGCGTTCCGGTGCTCGGTCGTGAAGTACATGAGCGTATTCCGACAGAAGATCACGGCAAACGGCCCAGACGGGACTCGCTCTATCAGGTTCAGCTGCTCGAACGTGACGCGCGCACGGATGCTCTCCCGCACGCACCACAGCTCGCCACGTTGTTCCACATACGCCCGTGCCCGCTGCATCCCCTGGTCGCGGAACGACCAGGACCGGTAGCAACCTTGTCGAGCGCGTTCCAGTGCCTCAGCATCGAAATCGACTCCCAAGATCTCGAAGCTGTGGCCGAGCGGACCAAGCACATCCTGGGCCGTCATTGCCAGAGAGTACGGCTCCTCGCCACTCGAGCATCCAGCCGAAAGGATCCGCAGCGGCCGCTGCAACGCCGCGAGCTCGGGTAGGAGCTGCCGCAGCGCATCGAAGTGCTTCGGCTCACGAAAGAAGTAGGTCTCGTTGATCGTTAGCCCTTGGCAGATCGCTTCCAGTACCGCTCGCTCGCCCCGCAGTGCCCGCTGCAGGAACTCGTCAACGCTAGCTGCACCGGCCCGCTTCGCTTCCTGCTGCACGACCCGCGCCAGCCGCTGCCAAAGCAACTCGGTTGGACTAAAGCCAAGGCAAAGAAAAATCTTGTCGCCGACCTGCCGCAGGAGTTCTTCCGTCACCGCACGGCTCCCTCTCCTGACCGTCCCTCATCGGAAGGAACGGCGGGTGCGAGCCCTAGCTTGAGGGACAGCTGCCCCGCCGTTCCTGCCCCATTCGTCCTGGATCGGCATGGTCACCTGCGCGGCCACGCCCTGAGTAGTCTGCGTACCGCGTCTCCACTGAAAAATCCCTCCTCCCCGCCCCACCCAACATCGCGCTTTGTACCCTCGCGACATCGCCGGGACCTCTTCATCTCGCGCCGTGTCCTCCCTCACCCCGCTTCCAGGGTCACATCGCGATGCGACGCAGAGTTGCAAGTACGCAGCGCACGGACAGAAGGCAGACGTGCCAGGCTGAGCACAGCCACCCCTCCTGTCTCGCGCTGAGCTGACCCTCGCCGCCATCTTCCCTGTCCGCGGAAGTCCGACCAGAAGGTACCTCAACATGCGGCGCTTTATGATGCGCCCCGACCCCTTGTCAGCCAGTGCAACGCCACCGCATGCCAGTCCAGTACTGCCCGCGTCACGCGGATGCGTGAGAGCAGCCCGGCGTCGTCTACCCGGAGAAGGAGCTCCTGGGTCACACCACGGGCCGTGACTGCACGAGTCGTCGCGATGCGCAGCGCACCAAGGTCCAGGTAGTCATACTGGACGGATGGCTCAGCTGGAGGATCACCACTCAGGGAAGATTGCGCGTCGGCCACCCTTCCAAGCAGTATCCGCAGTGGAAGCGGTGCTGCTTCGACCGCCCCTGACCATCCCCCGCCGCGCGCATCGCGCAATGTAACCTGGCCAGTCGTCAGATCGACGATGAACCAGGTGGTCACCCTGTGCAGCGCGAGCGCACCCCGAAGACGGACTGGTTCTCCACCGGCTGCCCGCTCCATTGTCACCTCAGCCAGCGCGACAACCGGCGCCGGAGCTGGTCCTGGCTGCGCCGCAGCCAGTTGCAGGTGCTGAGCCCGAGCGGAGACTCCCCAGACAGCACCGGCTTGTTCGCTCGCTCGTCTGATCCCCTCGACCATCTCGTTCCCCTCTCGTGCGCGTGCCTGGCCCGCTTGCCCGCGTCTGTATCCCCGCGTCCTCATTGCGTGGCCTTCGCAGGCCTGCGACCTCGCGCTCCCGACGACATCTCCTCTGCAGCACCCACCGCTCCGACAGGATCTCCTCCATCGCAGGCGGAGAGCAGCTGGCCAATCAGTCTTCCCCCGGGGACGACCACTGTTCGAGAAACAGGCGCGCAAACCTTGTCGTTGGTGCACGCGCGGGGCATCGTCACCCCGCGAGGGGACCGGTGACAAGAGCGCTTGGCGCTCCAGCCAACTGCCTCACCTACACCTCAATTACCAGCAGCGCCAGGTTGGCTCCTCGGGAGCTCGTCCACGGCATGCCACCTGTGCCCTCCGCCTGCGTGCATCTTGCCTCTCCTTGCCGGTAGGGACAGGTGTGTCGCCCACCCCCGTCACGCCAGCCGGTTCGTCCGCATGGAAAGCGTTGTGAACAAAAACGCCCCGGTCGAGGCGAGACCCGACCGGGGCGCGAGCTCCGCTACGTTTAGCGCAGGAGCTGGAGCACCGACTGCGGGATGGCATTGGCCTGGGACAGCACCGCCACACCAGCCTGCTGGAGGATCTGGTTGCGGGTGAAGGTGACCATCTCGGCCGCCATGTCGACGTCGCGGATGCGGCTCTCCGAGGCGGTGAGGTTCTCGTGCTGCACACCCAGGTTGGCAATCGTGTGCTCGAGCCGGTTCTGCGCTGCACCAAGTTGCGAGCGGACATTGTTGACGTATCCGATAGCACCGTCTACTGCGGTAATCAGGTCCTGAGCCGCAGTGACCTGATCGCTATTCGTCCCACTCAGGCTGGCTTCGAAGGCTCCCAACTTATCGTTCAAGTTGGGTAGCGGAGCAGAGCCGGTGCCCTGTATTTGCACATCGAAGAAACTAACCACATAAGCATGGGACTCATTCGGGCCAACCTGGAAATTTGCTCCGCCACTTGCTGAATCTGTTGTAATTGTGTCTGTATTAGGATCCGTCAATGCCGCTCCAAGACCATCAGCAGTGATCCCACCGGTGCTTTGGATGGTCAACTTGATCCCCAGCGCGCCGAAGTTCAGGGTGAGGCTACCGCCTGCAGCAATATCCGTTAAGGTCACCGTCTGAGAAACGTTATCCGTGAGCCGCGTGAGGGTGAGCTGATTAGTAGTCGAGTTATACGTGAACTGGTAGGTAGCACCTGGCAGTGCACCACTAACGTCGAGTGCCGACACGTGAGCACTATCTGTACCGTCGGTAACAACTGTGCCTACTTGAATCTCGCTTGAGCCATCCAGCTGCGTGACCAACGAACCGGTCAATAACTGTTTCCCGTTAAAAGTTGTCCGTGCTGCGATCGCGTTAATTTCCTCCTTCAAGTTCTGCAATTCGCTGTTGATCGCCGTGCGGTCTTCGGTCGTCAGCGTGTCGTTGGCGGCCTGCACGGCAAGCTCACGCATCCGCTGCAGCATCGAGTGCACTTCGTTCAGTGCACCTTCCGCCGTCTGGATCATCGACACGCCGTCTTGGGCGTTGCGCATCGCCTGCATCACGCCCCGGATCTGCGCACGCAGCTTCTCAGAGATTGACAGCCCCGCAGCATCGTCGGCAGCCCGGTTGATGCGCAAACCGCTCGAGAGCTTCTCGATCGACTTAGCAAGCGCAAAGCCGGTAATGGAGAGATTCCGCTGCGCATTAACCGCGTTGACGTTGTTGTAGATCCGCATCACTGGCCTCCTCTGCCCTCAGTCCACTCTTCCGGCGCGTCCTTGCACCGTTTACACTGCTGCGACCGTCTCGCCGTCGCCCGCGGTTGACCTTGACTTGTGCCGCGTTTCCCCGCGGCCTGGCCTCCCTTCTGCTCCCCTGTTTCGGCACAATCGCCGCACGACTCGATAGGGAAAGTAGTACCGGTTGATGCGACTGCTCGATCCCCGCCTGGAAGCGACCCAGTACACGCGCTGCAGCGAGCGACGACCAGCACCAACTTTGTTCTCCAGGGCACAGCACAGGAGGAAAGTCATTGTCCATGCTGAGGTCCTACGGAGGGGCGTGATGTATCCTGCCCGCGGACTGTTACGTCGGCATACCGACAATACAAGAGGAGAGCGAGTGTGGCATCCCCCTCGGCTCGCGAGCACCAGGGCATCGCTGATCGAGAGCCGCTGCTCTCTCACGCTCCCAGCCACTAGCCTGTTTGTGAGTCGCGTGCCGCGTCTTACCACGTGCGCAGGTGCAATCAGTTGCGCCCCGACGAGACATGGCGCACCGATGCCCCCTCGGAGGGACGCGATGTATCGCGCCCGCCACTCCGAGGGGCAGTAGATCCACGGCAGCGGATAGGGGGTCGGACCCCAGCGAGCAACAGCCGTGAGCTCGCCGATGACCTGTCCGCCCTTCCCCGCGCGTGCCTGATCTGCGGGCTGCCTTGAGGGTCGCTCTACCGGGCAAGGGAGCGCAGTGCGTCGCGCCCCGAGAACACAACGGGCACGAGAACCAGCGCCCCGGCAATCGGACGTCCTAGCGCGTCCTGCTAGCCCCCCGCACACCCTTCGTGGTGCCGCAGCACCATGCGCCGCACCGCCCCCACTGGAGGGGCGCGATGAATCGCGCCCGCCGGACACAGGGCCGGCATCTGCACCTGTGCCGGGCATGACTCCCGCCGCACACCTCAACTGTGTGGCGCCATGAGACACGCAACCCCCTCGCTCAGCTACACTTTGGCCAGGCTTCAGAAGGTGTGAGACCGCGCCGATGCTGAAAAGCAGAAATCACGAGGGGACCGGCGCCATGGTCCAGCAACCAGCAACTCAGCCTCCGAAGGGGTTCACCGTCTGGCAAGCGGCCGAGCTCGGCGTACCCAGCCGCAACGGTCGATTGACCTGGCACCGCACACGCGTTGAGGATTTCAGCGACGACGGGCAACGGATCATCGTCGGCTGGCCGATGGTGCAGCTCGCCTACGTCTCGGTGCACCGCAGCGACCTGGTTTATCTCGGCACCACTGTCCCCGATGATGCGCTCTATGTTGTCCCCTGCGAGGTCCTGGCCACCCTGCTCGAGCCCCAAGCACGACTCGTCCTCGCACCCGTTGGACCATGGCAACGGATGCAACGCCGTGAGCACTGCCGCATCCCTCTCACCCTCACCCCAACGGAACTCCTCTTGCTGCCTGCCAGTGGGGAACCACAGCCACTCAAAGGCACGATCATGGACCTCAGCGCCGGCGGCATACGACTGCGGCTGCCACAGTCACTCCGCGCCGGCGATCGGCTCGCACTCCGTTTCACGCTACCCGGTCAGCCGCAGCCGATCAGCGCCGTGGCCGTGGTCCGACGTATCGCACCAGTTGACCATTCTGATCCACCACGCTGGGACCACGGTTGCCAGTTTGAACGCTTGGACCGCCGGACGGAAGATGCGATCGTTCGCTTTGTCTTCCAGCGTCAGCGCGAGCTCGCCAAGCAGCTACGCTGCGATGAGCGTCGCTGATCATCCCCTGGAGTCGGCACCGCCAGAGCTTTGTACCGCCATCGCCATCCTGTGGCTCGCCGTCGACGCCCGGTCAGTCGTACTCTGAGCCTAGGACATCCCGAGCCATCGGCGGGTGCAGCACTGGCCATTCTCCTCTCTTGGGCTCGACCGTCCCCAGTTGGCGGGCTGGCAATCGGAGGCTCGCGGGAACTTGGCCACGCCTGGCAATGACACCGAGCTGCTTCCCAGCCTGATGTGGTCACCCCGCGGGAGCGAAACTGTCCGCGCGAGGAGAACGGCCGTCTGCTCCGTTCCTCCGCATGCTGGGGGTCAGCAAACGCAGCAGGAGCTGCAACTCAAACTGTGTCTCCGGATCGAGTAGGTCACGTCCCACCAACTCCCCGATTTGTTCGAGTCGGTACCGTACGGTGTTTGGATGGACACCCAACTCAGCAGCGACATCATTGACGGAAAAGCGATGCCGCACCCAGTGGAGCAGCGTTTCGATCAGGCGATCACCGTGCCGGGCGCGCTCGAGCGGCCCCAACCAGAGAGAGATGAACGCCTGCCGCGCCTCGCTATCACCAGCCAACACACGCTCGAGCACCAGATCCTCGTACCGAAACAGCCCCGGGCGATCCACGTACTCGAGCAATGCACACGCCTCGCGGTAGCTCCGTCGCACCCCTTCCGGACCGGCATGCGGGCGACCCGCCACCGCTGTGAGACCGCAGTCAGCCAAGGCAGACCAGAGTTCCTCCAGATGCTCCTCCCGCTCGACTAACGCGATCACTTGGTCGTGCAGCGTTGCGACCAGCGGTGCAGCTCCCGAGTGACGCAGTGCTCGCCGCACCCGCAATGCAATTTGTTCTCGTCGCTGGAACGCCTCTACCGTGAGTGGAGCCTCGCCCAACCCCACCACGGCGACACGGTAGCAGCGTGCCGGGTCATAGCCGAGTGCCCGCGCCCGCTCGAGTTCCTGCGGCGAGCCGCTGAACCGTCCTTCGAGCACCGTGCTTAGGAAGGCATAGCCCAGCCGAGCCTCAAGCTGCGCCAGCTCTCGCTTTTGGGCAAAGAGCAGAGCAAAGACGAGCGCCGCATGCTCTGCTGCCCGTAGGTCCAGCCCGCTCAGCGGCTCGTCCCCCTCGATGATCCAGACCAAACCGACAAGTTCCCCGTGCAGCCAGATCGGACAAACCACTCGCTCACGGAGACCGAGTTCTGGGATAGCTGGGACACGATACGGCTGCGTCCCCTGCGGTGGGAGAAAACCACGTGCCATCAACCCCTCTTGCAACCAACTCGGGGCTCGGCCCGATTCAATCGTCACTTGTCGTGCCACGTCCTCATAGGGCCCACGCTGGTAGTAGGCCAGCAGCGTCCCGTCCAGCTCCTCCACAGTGATTGAGCGACCCAGGAGCTCGCCGAGCGTTCGCACGAGACGGTCGAGACTGCGTGTGCGCGCGGCGGCCCGCATCAGCTCCCGGTGCAGTTGTTCAGCCCGCTCAAGCTCCTGCCACTGCTCCCGCAAGATCAACTGGTGGACTGTCTCGGTGATGCGGACAAACGGGATCTCCCAAGGGATCTCAAGCAACGGCAGACCGACCTGGTCGGCGGCAGCCCGCATCACGTCGGGAAAGCGGGAAAAGTAGTGCGGCACGGCCAGACCCACCGCGGCAACCCCACGCTCGGCCAAGCGCCGCACCAGTTCGGCGAGTTCCTCGTCACTACGCGGCCAGGCAATACCAGTGCTCAGCATCAGCATGCCGCGGTCAATCCACGGCAGCGGGTCCGGCAGGTCGACCACGTGCACCCAGCGCACTCGCTGTTCCAAGCCTGCATCCCCGGCGACAACTCGTGTCCCCTGCAAGATCGGTAGCTGCAGCAGATCGATGACGCGCATAGCCGTTCCCTCATACAAGAACCGGCCGGACAGTACTGCAAGGTAGTGTACAACGCTCCAAATTCCGGCCAGCGGGCAAGCCCCCTTTGCCCAATTGCCTGTTGGCTGACGTGGGACTGGTCAGCACCGATTCGATCGCGACACACCGGGCCGGGTGCAGGCATGCTGCATCGCACTCGCCTGTTTCTCGGAGCGCGCCGGCGCAATCCATGGCGCCCCAACAAGATGTGCTACACCGGCGCACCCTTCTGCCGGAGCGCGAGTGATCGTGCCCGCCAGCCACAAGGTCGGAACACCAAGGTCGGTCATGGGGAACCGCCAGCCAACACGCCCACAGGCACCTACCCACATGTGCCTGCACACCGATGCCACGCGCCAGTCGCCTCTGGAACCCGACGCCGTTCCGCAGTGCTGCCGTCATACCGCGCTCGACCAAGCGCGGACGCAACGCAAGACATTGCGCCCCGACGCAACGTGCGCGGTGCTCTTGATCTTCGGTAGGGCGCAGCTCATCCCGCGCCTGCCTCTTTGTCGGGACACGAGTCATCGCCACCGCCGACCCGAGGGTCGGTCATTGCCCGTTCGGACAGTAGTTCGTTGGACAATTGCTGTTCCATTGCCCCTCCTGTAGGGGCGCGATGCATCGCGCCCGCCGGTTGGAAGGTCGGCACCGATGTACCAGCGGAGCACGACACCGAGCGCGACCCTTCAACCTGCCCCCAGGCCTCTCTGCAAAACGGCTCCCTGCCTAACGTCGTCTCTGAATCACCACGTCCTATCGGACGCGCAAGCACCATACAGTGCGTCTCGATCACCGGATGCCATGGGACTACAGACCACGCTCTACTGTGTGCGCTGGTCATACCGCCTCAACAACAGGGTTGCTTATGCCGCTCTCGGCCTCTCCGAGGGCAGCGTGTGCTGTCTTGCACCCCGGAGACCTGTACCTGTCTAATTCACCTTCTAGGCACGAAACATCGCGTCCACTCCATGGCGTCGAGCCGGCGGCCAGTGACCTCATCATGCTCGCGAGCACATCGTGCAGCAGTAGTGTCGAGGAGGACTAAAGAAGCGTTACACTTGCGCTGTGGTTTGACGGGTGCGGGAACGAGGGAGGAACAGGAGATGCCGGCACGCAGCAAGGCATTTCAACGCGCCCTGGATGCGGCACTGGACAACCAGGCCCAGCGGCAGGCACTCGAACGGACGCTGACTCGTTACCGCCAGCGTCGCGCTGAGGCCTTCGCCGAGGTTGACTTCGCTGCACTGCGTGCCGACCTGCGCCGGCGCAAAGAGGCTGCCATCGCGCGCCTGCCCGAACTCGTCGAGCAGTTCCGGCGTGAGGCCGAAGCGGTCGGCGCAACGGTCTTCCTCGCCCGCACTGCGGAGGACGCTCGCCGCTACATCGCCGATCTCGTTCAGCGGCTCGGCGCACGGCTCGTCGTGAAGTCCAAGTCGATGGCCACTGAAGAGATCCGTCTCAATGAAGCGCTGGAGCACGCTGGTGCGCGAGTGGTCGAAACCGACCTTGGGGAGTGGATCGTCCAACTTGCTGGCGAGCGCCCGTCACATCTCATCGGCCCAGCCATCCACAAATCGCGCGAACAGATCGCGGAACTCTTCTCCCGCGTCCTGGGCCGTCCCATCCCACCCGATCCACCTCAACTCGTTCAGGTGGCACGAGAGGAACTCCGCCGCGCCTTCATCGAGGCCGACATGGGCATCACCGGTGCCAACGTCGCCATCGCTGAGACCGGGACACTCGTCATCGTGACCAACGAGGGGAACGCCGAGCTGGTGGCAACACTCCCACCCGTCCACGTCGCCGTTGTCGGCATCGACAAGATTGTTCCCACGCTCGACGATGTGCCACCGCTGCTGCGTGTCCTGCCACGTGCCGGTGCAGCGCAAAAGCTGACCGTCCGCGTGCTCTTTGTCACTGGGCCAACCCGCACCGCCGATATCGAGATCCAGCTCGTCCGTGGTGCCCACGGACCACGTGAGCTGCATATCGTGCTGCTGGACAACGGCCGATTCGCAGCACGGGAAGATCCTGACCTTAGCGAGGCACTCCTCTGCATCCGCTGTGGTGCCTGCTCCAACGTCTGCCCACCCTATCAGGTTGTCAGTGGCCACCTCTTTGGACATATCTACACCGGGCCGATCGGTCTCCCCCTCACCGCCATCCACCACGGACTCGAAGCCGTGGCCGACCCACAGAGCCTCTGTGTCTCCTGTAACGCCTGTGAGACGGTCTGCCCCGTGGCGATTCCCATCCCGCGGTTGATCCTTGACGTCCGGGCCCGAGTCGCCGAACAACTTGGCCTACCCTTCATGAAGCGGGCTGTGCTTGAGCGCTGGAGCGACCCACAGCGTGGCGACCGCTGGGCACGATTGGCCGCGCTCGCTGCTGCCCCGTTTGCCGACCGCGACGGGTTCCTCCGCTCGCTCCCCTTCGTCAATGGGGCAACCAGTGAGCGACACCTTATCGCGCCGGCTCGTCGACCATTACGTGACCAACTCCGCCACCTCACACCGCAAGAAGCGCTCGCCCGTCCCGCGCCAGAGCCGCTCTTCGCGGGAAGCAAGGTGGTCGGACGCACCGTCGCGTTCTTCCCCGGCTGCCTTATTGACCGGCTTCTCCCCGAGATGGGCCGTGCCACCGTGCAAGTCCTCGAGGCCTGCGGCTGCCGCGTTGTCTTCCCGCCCGAGCAGCACTGCTGCGGCCTCGTTGCCAGCAACGCTGGCGATCGCCGCCACGCGCTCGAGCTCGCTCGGCAGACTGTGGAGGTCCTGGAACGTGTCGAGGCCGACTGGATCGTGACCCCCTCGACCAGCTGCTACGCAGCGATTGCCCAGGACTACCAGCACCTTTTCCGCAACGAGCCTGCCTGGCGTGAACGCGCCGCCCGCGTCGCCGAGCGGCTGGTCGACTTCGTAAGCTTCCTCGACCAGGTTGCCCAACTCGGCCCACAGGAATGGACACGACCGGGGCCGGTGGTGACCTACCACGACAGCTGCCAGTCGGCCAACGCTTTGGGACTCCGCGACCAGCCACGGCGACTCCTCACCGAGGTCTTGGGTTGCCAAATTGTCGAAATGCAGGAGTCGAGTTTCTGCTGCGGCTTCGGTGGTACCTTCAGTCTCGACTACCCGCGGCTGTCTGCCGCCATCTTGGAGCGCAAACTGCGTACGGCGGCCGAGACGGGAGCACCGCTCATCGTTGCCGATAACCCGGGCTGCCTCATGCAGATCCGCGGCGGCTTGCACGCACGGGGCAATCCACAGCGCGCGGTCCACATCGCCGAGCTCGCTGCTGAACGACTAGCCGACCTTGCACGCACATTGAGGGGTCCCCATGCGAACGCACGTTCGCATGGGGTGGATGCGACGTCCCAGATCCATGCGTCTGAGCCAAGAGGCATTCCTCAGTGAGGTGGGAAGGATGCATGCGCATCAGCATCACACACCAATCCGACTGCGTGGGGAACAGAAGCAGCGCACGCTCACGTGGGCACTCGCCATTACCCTTGCCTTCATGCTTGCCGAGGCGATTGGCGGCTGGATTGCCGGGTCGCTGGCTCTGCTTGCCGATGCAGCCCACATGGCGACGGATGCGGCAGCGCTGGCGCTGGCGCTCTTTGCCAGCTGGCTGGCACGCCGGCCTGCTACACCTGCACGTTCCTACGGCTTCTACCGCGCCGAGGTGCTGGCAGCACTGAGCAACGCAGCCTTCCTTGTCCTCATCTGCATTGGCATCTTTTGGGAGGCAGCCCAACGGCTGCTCGCCCCGCGTCCTATCGACGCGCCGCTTATGCTGGCCATCGCGGTCGCCGGGCTTGGCGCAAACGGCGCTGCGGCCTGGCTCCTCACCCGTAGTGAGCTGCACCGCCACGATGTCAATTTGCGCAGCGCCTTCCTTCATGTCGTCGGCGATCTCCTCGGGTCGGTCGCTGCCATCGTTGCCGGCCTGATCATCCTGCTCACCAATTGGACACCAATCGATCCCATCCTCTCGGCTGGCATTGGTCTCCTCGTTCTGCGTTCAGCCTGGCGCGTGCTCTGGGATTCGGTCGAAGTGCTCCTCGAGGCAACACCGGCCCACATCGTTCCGGAAGACGTCCGGTCGGCCATGCTCGAGGTCTCCGGCGTCCGTGGCGTCCATGACCTCCATATTTGGACGGTGACCTCGGGCTTTGTCGCCCTCAGTGGCCACGTCGAAGTGGACGAGACGCGCCCCTGGCCAGCTGTCCTGCTCGATCTGGCACGCGTCCTCCGGGATCGCTTTGGCATCCTGCACGTCACGCTGCAGCCTGAGCAGCCAGCAGCACTCCCCGAGGCGTTCCGCGGCTGCTCGCTCGAATCACCGGAAGGGCTGCGGAGTTGCTTACTGCCACTTGATGAGGTGACAACTGCACCTCACCGTCACTGACACGCCCGAGTGGGTTACGCGCACCGGTGCTCCGACGCACCGGAGTCCTCCCCTGGGCCACCTGTGCATTCACGCTCCGCTGCATTGTCTCAGTCGGTCGTTGGGGCATCGTTGCCGCCGACAGCCTCACCTCACAGCCACACGTTTTCACCCCATGCGAACGTACGTTCGCA
>VAPR01000227.1_pt1 | contig 39927 bp, 38 predicted proteins | sample 3380701 | NCBI WGS metagenome assembly VAPR01 (sample SAMN11536904, study PRJNA540576) | hot springs metagenome | isolation source: hot spring wet sediment | place: Spain: Lobios | collected 2014-01
CCCGGCTAGCCCGTTCCTTGCCTACAACAGCAGCGGTGAAAAAGTCATAAGTGCCGCTGTCAGCGCCTGCTCCGAACAGTTTCAGCGAGCGGTTGGGAAAGCCCTTGCGGATTTGCGACCAGTTGGTGATTTTCCCTTGCGCTTCGGGCTCCCACACCCGTTTGAGTTCCTTAACCGTCAAGGTTTTGCACCAAGTGTTAGCAGGATTGACAACAATGGCGATCGCATCGTAAGCGATGGGCAACTCAATGTAGGTGATCCCAACTTTGCGACACGCTTCCTCTTCCACATCGCGGATAGGGCGGGAAGCAGCGTTGATGTCTGTTTCGCCTCGGGCAAACTTTTTAAACCCGCCCCCTGTGCCTGAGATGCCAACCGCCACGCGCACTTGCCGATACCGCAACTGGAACTCTTCCGCAATCGCTTCTGTTAGCGGATAAACACTGGACGAACCATCAATTTTGATGACACCCGAAAGTTGCCTTTGTCCACTCACTCCGATGGTCAATGCCAAGATCAAACCCGTTGCCAAAATCCCGATGCCCCAGAGAGACAAATGCCGTTGCACCCTGTGCCACCTCCTTGCGTGCCCTACCGAGTTTGTCAGCGCGACCTAAAAGCCAAAAGTTGCTCTTATCACCTGCTGTTCACATTTTACGGCAACAAGCGCCGACGAGGTGGGTCAAAAGCGCCGTTGCCATCGCGGTCAACCCAAATCGGGTTGGTGATGGCGAAGGGGATGACCCGGTATGTAGTGCCCTCAAAAGTGCGGAAGGGACGCAAGATGGGTTCCAATCCCCCTTCCTCTCCCCACACGATGACTGCATACCAAGCATCCCGCTTGGGGCGAACTCGGGCTTGCCCGCGCCAATCAAGAGGCTGCTGCCCATTTTGATTGATGCGCCACCGCTTCACCGTAATCCCATTGGCAATCAATTCCACTTCTCGCACAGGAACCCAATTGGGTGCTTGCACCCGAATGTCCAACACGAGATCGCCTTTCGCCTTGCTCACCAATGTGCCAATAGGCTGTCCATCAGCGTGTAAGGTCACAAAAGGACCAAGGCTAACGACCACGCGCCCTGCCCTTACCGCTTCCACCAACTTCTCTGCAGACAGTTGCCGAGGGTCATCAGTGCCCACCCACACGAAATTACGAGCGTAGCCTACCTCATCATGCGTGAGGGTATGGCTATCCGAGCCCGCTACAGCGGTGACCCGATAGCCGTGATTGAGCAACCCAAACCAATCCCGAAGCAAAATTGTCAAGTCCGTCTGCGCCTTCCCATTGCACAACTCCATCGCATCAAAATCCAGCGAGAAACCGGGCTTGGTAGCAGTGCAAGTGTCTGGGTCAAAGCCGTAGGGGGTAAAGTAGGCAATCGTGCTAAAGCGCGGGTGGTTGACCATAATGAGTGGTCGCAAAGGATGTTGTCGCGCCTCAGCGAAAATTTGTTCGGGTGTCCTCCCCTGCCAAACAATAGTGCCGTTGCCCGGTTTGGTCGGGTCGTAAATCAGAGGGAAGACATTGTAGTGCCCCATGCCGCGGGTCGTGATTTCCACTCCCGTAGCACCCGTCAGCCACTGCTCCCATCCCTTTTGCCGAATGGTCGGTAGCGGATCGGTCACTACATCGTGGTCGGTAATTGATGCAAACTCTATGCCTTCTGCCATGCAACTGATGAGCCGGTCTTCTAAGGAAACAGCGCTATCGAAACTGTTGCTGCAGTGCATGTGGAAGTCAGCGCTTAACCATCCGGTTGTGTCCACACTGCGGCGAAGGGCAAAGGTGAGGCGAACCGGCTTTTGTTCGGGCACAGCCACCTCCGCAACCGCAACATCGTATTCCAACCCACGGGAAGCGTAAATTCGGTAGCGCCCCGGCGGGAGCGTGCGAACCCCTCTCCCTGTCGCAGTGAACACATAATTTTCCGCCCCTTCTGCGCGGAAGTTAGGACCAAAGTTGGGGTCAGCTGTGCCATTGATCCCAAAGAAAGTCAAACGGGCAGGCAACAGCTGCTGCCTCGCAGCATCCCAAACCTCAAACAGCAACACCCCAGCACCGCTCACCAACAGCTCTATCGGCTGCGGTTGCGGGGAGGGAAGTTGAACCGCGGCTTCTTTCAAACTCTGCCGAGCAACATGGTGCGCCCTCAAGTAATAAGTGCCTGCAGGAAGCCACAAACGGAAGTTGCCATGTCCATCTGTATGAGTGGTGGCAACCAAAGGCTCTATGGCGTTGCTTTGCTGGTAAGAAGTTTGCGTTTCGTTTTTCGATGCCCCAGCGTTAACCCGAATGCCTACTACTGGCTTGTTAGTGGCGCGAGACTTGACGACCCCGCGCACTTCGTGTAGTTCCTTCCCTTGGAGCGTCCAGACAATGCGTGCCACCTCAGCGATGCTGGACGCTGCAACAAAATAGCGCTCAATGGTCACCGTTTCACCGGGTGCTACTTCCACAGTGCGTGCAATAGGATCGCTCCAACCCAACCCGTTGATGATGCGGTTGCGCCCTTGAACGGTGCACCAAGCGTAGGCGATGCCGTAGCCTTCCCCTCCAACCCAATCCAGAGTTTCCGTTCGTCGCTGAATCCCAAAGCCAAACAGCGGAGCAAAAGATTGGGCATTGCCCCATTGCACCGCATCCCCAAAATCAAACTTCGTCAAAGGCTTGTTACCGGTGTTGGTCAAAGTGGTGCGCAGGAACACATAAGGTTTGCCCGCTTCCAATCGGTAAACGGTCACGAGTTTCAGCGACCCATCTTCGCTGTCCACACCCTCAGCGACCACTTCAGCCACGCCCTTGCTTCCATCTTGCATCAATCGGACAGAAGCGTAGCGCCCTTGACGCGGGTAGCGACCGAGAAACAGAAAAATTTGGTCCAAAGCGTCAGCACCTTTCTCCTTTGCGTTTGCCAACGCCACATCCACGATGTTGCCACCGCTGGCAGCGCCACCATGCACATGCTGGACGGCATTGATCACGACAATAAGGTGTTCGTTGCGAAGCACAAAATCACCCACTCGTCCTCCCCTGCGCTGGCTCGGCGGCAAGTCGGCAAGGGACTGAGCAACAAAGGCTTTCACTTGAGCGCTTGCGACCGAAGCTCCAATCAAGAGCAACGCAAAGAGAGCGACGAAACGACGCATCTCTGTCAACCTCCTAAACAAAGGGCATTGCAGAGGCAAAATTCGGAAGCGTTTGCCATTTTAGTGTAGCAATCCTTCGCAGAATCGGAAGCCTAACGACTGTTAAGGTTTTTTCAAGGGTGCAAGAAAGCCCGAACTTCAGGTGGCACTAAGTCTGAGAAGTCCTCACCCCTGCGCCACTTTTGGCGCACCAATGTGGACGACACCCAACGCAGCGAAGGGTCGGACGGCACAGTCACTATGTGGTCGGCAAAGGGTGCAACTTGCGGCTGCCCTAAAAACTTTTCCACCGCACCTTCGTCAGCATCGCTCCGGGGGAAAACAGCAAGGCGAGCAACAGCGAAAAATTGGCTCAACGCTTGCTCCATCGGCACATCCGGATAAAACCTTGGCTCAAATAACCGAACCAAAGTATCGTAGCCCACAAGAAACCAAATCTCTGTCCCATCCGGATAAACCTTAGCGATTGCTTGCGCTTTTTCTACGAAACGACCATGACTGCACAAGGCGACGGACCAGTTGGGTCGTTTGTCAGCGATCGCCAACATCATTGCCACGCGTTGCTCCAGCGAAAAATCGAACCAACTTTTGTCCACATTCACCAACGCCAATAGCAGCAACACTTCACGCAGCTGCAGAAAAGTTTGGGCTCGTTCGCACAGTTGCACATGGGCGATAGTGGGCGGGTTGAATGAACCCGAAAAAACACCCAACCGTTCCCCACGCCTCTTGACACCTTCGGAGGCATAGCGAAGCAGCGCAAGTGTCGGTTGGTCTGATTGCTGTAGCATCCGCACAACTGCTGACAACTGTTCCATCGCCTCTCCCCTTCTGGTTTCTAATTTGGTCTCGCTGCCGCAAGAGAAGGATGGAACGCACTTCCATGCAACAAGCTCTTTTGTTTGGAGGCAGCCCTATGAGGGCAATAGCATCTTCTCCTCGGCTTAGTGGCCTTGCCGTTCTGACTCCTGCAAAGGGGTTAAGGAGCAACCACTCTGGGCAACCCTCACCAACCGCTAAAGAGTGCCCAACCGATCCAACCGTGTTCGCCGGGTTGGAGCCGATACTCCCGCACTTCGTTGCCCCTTCGTTCCCGCACCTTGACATGGAAAGTGGGACCTCCGAAAGCAATCTCACGGATGCCCGCAACGCAAAAAGAGGCGTTGTCAATGTCAAACATGGGGCGTTGGTCTTCAGGCGGGATGCCTGGACCGTAGTTGAACACACCGAACACTTCCGTTTTGCCCCCGTTTGCGGTGCGGATCCGGACACCGCGCCCTTCGTTCTTCATGCCCAGAATCCACAAGTTGCCTCCCTCATTGACCACCAACCCGACATCGCTATTGCCTTCTGGGTTGAGTTGTCGCGCCCACAAACTTTGCCCCTTGCTGTGCAATTCGATGTGGGATGGGCAGTTGGTCATGAAGATATCGCCTTGCCCTGTGCCCAACACCCGAAGGTCACAGTTTTCCAGCACAACCGTGCGGTTTCGGGAACGGTTTTCCACAATCGGCGGCAACCCACCAAAAGCTTGAAGGTTTTCAAACTTGACCACTGACGCACTCCGGTCGTCCACGATGAACTTGCCTTTTCCGACAATGCGTCCAAATCCCATCCCGATGATGTGCCGCACCGTGCCGTGAACCCGCACCTCGCCATCCAGCGTATACCAGTTGGGATCGTGTCTTCCTATCCCACGCAAGTAAACAACCGTCTTTCGATTGGCAGCAGCGAAATCAATGGCTTTCTGGATGGCTTCTGTGTCGTCCTTGTTGTCGCCGTAAATAGCACCAAAATCGTTGGCACAAACCCAATTCTTCGGATTTCGCTCCCAAGGAACAACGGGTTCGCGCTTAATCGGTAGGTGCAAGGCTTTAGATGGCGCCTGCTCAAACAGTCGGCGCACAGGATGGGAAACATACTCCGCCACAAATGGACCAACCACATCGCCACTGGGTGTTGTGCTCTTGATCGCCATTTTGTAGCCGCTTACCTGCAGGTTGCGGACATACAGGACACTCTCATTGTCAATAGCAGGGTTGTTGGGGTCGCCCTTGACAAACCGACCGCCAAGAATTGCGATAACACCGCCCCACCAGTGCCAGTCTTGCGGGATATCGTTGATAATGCCAACAGGCGTGTTTTCTATGACCAACTCTTCAGCAGCAACAGAATTTGCCCGCACCTCCAAACCAACCCGTCGGCAGTTTCGGATGGTCACCCGAGAAAGCGTTTGTCCCCACTGCCACTGGCTCAGAATCCCCACTTCAAAAGAACCGTCCACAACAGTGTCCTGAATAAGGTTAGGACCGTTCAGTTGCATGAAGGAGTTGATGCCCACCTTGCCCCGACCAGTTACCCGCACCCACTTGAGCACGCCCGTGTTGTTGGAAAAGTAGCGGATGCCATCGGTCTCGGGATTGTTACCCACATCAATGGTCAAGTTGTAAATCGTGCGCATGAACCAATCAGACGAACCGGGTTCGTCGTTTGGGTGAGTGCGCAGCACCGCTTCGGCATTGGCACCATCGTCCAAGCGGATGATGACTTTATCGCGGGATTGACCGTAAATCCAAGGGCCAACACCCGATCGGTCGCCCCGACGGTTGACGATTAGTGGGCGAGTGATGCGGTAAACGCCGTTGGGCAGATAGAGGACTTTCGTTTGGGGTCCGTCGTGCCCGCTGCTGAGCCAAATGCCTCGCTGCAACGCTTCTGTGTCGTCGTGCTTGCCATCTCCTTTTGCCCCCAAATCTCGCTTAGCATCAATCACGGCTTCGGGGTCTTGGGGAAACACAATTTCTGGGGGATGCACGGGTGGCACCATGGCTAAGGAGACGAGGACGCCAGTGAGAACCATCCACACCATTCCTTTTTCTCGCTGCATCCAGACCGCCCCCTTCAGCGATTGATCGCACCCTTTGCCATTCGCCCGATAAGGGCAGCGAGGTAACCTGCGCCAAACCCGTTGTCAATGTTGACAACTGCAATCCCGGGAGAACAAGTGTTGAGCATGGTCAACAAAGCCGATACCCCTTGGAAGTTAGCGCCGTAACCCACACTGGTGGGCACTGCGATCACAGGCTGCCATACTAATCCGGCGACGACGCTGGGCAAAGCGCCCTCCATGCCCGCCACAACCACCAGCACATCGGCTTGCTCTAACTGTGGCAGGTGTTCTATCAGCCGATGAATGCCAGCTATCCCGACATCTGCGATGCGTTGGACATGGCAACCCGCAGCCTCAGCCGTCAAAGCGGCTTCTTCTGCAATGGGCAAATCGGCTGTTCCTGCACAAACAACGGTGATGTTAGGCTGCTTTTCGGGAGGGAGTTCGGAAGGTTCCTTGCCCCGCACAAGGATGAGTTTGGCGAGGGGATGATACTCAGCGTGGGGCACCAACTGGCGCACCGCATCAAAATGCGCTTCGTTCGCTTTGGTCGCCAGCACCGTCACGCCCGTCTCTGCCATCGCCTTAACGATTTTCGCCGTTTGCTCCGGCGTTTTGTTGGGGCAGAAAACGGCTTCAGGAAAGCCCCGCCGCAGCAGCCGGTGATGGTCTATCTTCGCAAACCCCAACTCCTGAAAAGGCAAATGGCGCAGCGCTTGCAGCGCTTCGTCCACACTTATGACACCTTGTTGCACCTGCTCCAACAGTTGACGCAATCGTTGCATGAGCACTGAGATATCACCGCCTCAAGTTTGCCATACCCATTCCCTTGCGTCTAAAGGTTTGCCACGCTAAACTTGTGATGCCGCTTAAAGGCGCTGGGGATTCATCTTAGCAACAGGCTGCTTTGGAGGGATGTCCATGAGGCAGCGAAAGATTCTGGGGCTGTTGATCGGCGCGGGATTGCTCCTTGGGATCGCTCTTGCGCAGCAACAAGAGGTGTCCTTGCGCTTGCGCTATTCCCCTGGGCAAACCCTGGTCTACAAAGTCACAGTGGACGGCAAACTCAACCTCGTGAGCGAGATTGGCGTGGCAACGGACTTTAAGTTCAAAGGCGAATTGCGCCAAGAGCAAGTGGTGCAAGAACTGACTCAAGACGGTAAAGCCGTTGTTTTAGTGACAGTTACAGGCAAAATGGAAGTGCCCAACCCAGCGGAAGGCGGTCAAACCAGTTCCCAACCAGTGCCACCCACTAAAGCCCTTTTAACCTTCTCGCCTGAAGGGCAAGTGTTGGAAATCAAGCGGGTGCGGGATGAAAAACAAGCTCCCGAATCACCGATGAATATGCAGCTGGATCCTTTCCAAGCTCTAACCGTTGGCATAGGCGCTATGAGCCTACTGCCTCCTCCCCTTCCACCCAATCCCCTCAAGGTGGGCGAAACTTGGGACCTTTCGGGCACCAAGCCAGTGCCTCTCCCTACTGGGCAATCTGTTCCAACCAAAGTGGTGGGGCAAGGAAAACTGCTTGCGGTAGAGCGCAAAGAAGACAAGGACTTTGCTATCACCGAAATCCAAACAGAAATCCCCGAACTGGGTGACCTTATCGCTAAAATGGTGCCGTTGCAAGAGATGGGATTGGAAGTGCAAGCGAAGGGCACAACGAAAACGACCTCCAAAAACTGGTATGACCTCGCTCAAGGGCTCCTCACGCGCAGCGAAGTGACAACGGAGACAAAGATATCCATGACCCTCACCATGCCTGCCAATGTTGGAGGTGGCGTGATGAGTGTGCAATCGTCAACCCAAGTCCAAGCCAAGGTGGAGTTGGTGGAAGTCAAAAGCAAATGACCTGTTCCGTCAAGGAGGCGCTTTGCTTTGCAGCGTTTGGTTTCGCTTTGCTTTGGTCTCCTTCTATTCGGCATAGCGATTGCACAGCCACCGACACCTGTGCTTACCCCCTCTTATCGCCCTGCCAGTGGGCAAACTTTCCCTTATCGCTTGCTGGTCAACGGGGAAGTGCAGATGGAAACAGGAGGGATGGTGGGCTCTGCTCACTTTGCAGCGACGGTGGATCTAGAGCAACGATGGCGACAAGAGAGCAGTCGCATGCGTTGTGACCTGACGATCAAGGGGGGGACCTTGCGGGTCTTCTCCTCTGTCGGTGAACAACGGCAAAAGTTAGGACGGACAACTGTCACCTTCCTCACCACCCCTAACGGCGAGATTTTAGATGTAATCGGTGGAGGTGCTCGTTCCATAGAAGAACTGGTGGCGAACTTTGACCTAATGGCAGCAGGGTTAGCAGCCCTCCTTGTGCCCTTCCCCAAAGAAGGCGTTCGGGTTGGCGACGCGTGGCAAGCGGCCCACCAGTTAGGGGCTACTATCACATTGGCCACCGTCCAATGCGTGGAACAGCCGTCTAACCTCTTGCCTCGGCAACAACCCCTCAAATTGCGCCTGCGCTACCTATTGCCCATTGACGCCTTGATAGATCCCAGTTTGCGCACCCAGTGGAACTTCACAGCCCGCTACAACGCCGAAAGCGAAGTGCTTTTTAGCGTGGTGGAAGGACGGACTTTATCCGCTTCGGGCACGATCAAGTTGGAAGTAAGTGGGCGCATCCCTCTACCAACAACGCAACCTTCCCAACCCTCACAGCCACAAGGCGAACCAGCAACTCCTGACCAAGAAAGCACTCACCCTCAAGAGTCGCCCAACCAACCTTCGCAAGAGCCCGCTGAAAAAGCACCCGAACCATCACCAACCCCTCCCACCGTCCCTGCTTTCCGGCTGCTTGTAGATGCTCGGTTTGACCTTCTCTCTGCCCGCTGAATGGCTAACTCCGTTGATTTGGTTTTTCTGCCCATAGGTTGTGCCACCAACACACTTTGAGGAGACTTAACAGGGGCAGAAGAAGTGTGTTATGCTTTTGCCTTGCTACTAACCAGTCCAATGGGTTCCCAACACCCTACGGGCACATCTTATTCTGACGGAGGGAACCGAGATGGCGAAGAAGGCGAAGACAAAGCGCACTGCTGCTAAACGGTTCAAGATCACAGGAAGTGGGCGAGTGCTGCACCAGCGGGTTGGTGGGCAACACTACATGCTTAAGAAAAGCAAGCGTCGCAAGCGCGACTTGCAACGGATTGTGGAACTCCATCCCAGCCGCAAGCGGGCATTGAAAGCCTTGCTACCTGGTCAGGTGTGATGTCCGCTGGGTTACATTGTGTTGAGGTGATGACGCTATGCGCGTGAAAGCAGGAACGGTAACTCGGCGCCGACACAAGAAATGGTTGAAGATGGCGGAGGGTTATTGGGGGCTCAAAAGCGTGGTCTTCCGCCGCGCAAAAGAAGCGGTCATCCGAGCCCTGAATTTTGCTTATCGGGACCGCCGCCAACGCAAACGGGATATGCGCCGTTGGTGGATCGTGCGCATCAACGCGGCTGCCCGTTTAAATGGCTTGCGCTATAACGAGTTCATGCATGGGCTCAAGTTGGCGGGCATCACTTTGAACCGAAAGATGTTGGCAGAGTTAGCCGTTAACGATCCTGATGCCTTTGCCACCTTGGCAACAAAGGCAAAAGAAGCGTTGGCCGCAAAACAAAGCGTTGTTCAACAAGCGTAAACCTTGCGCAAACTTTAAAAACGACTGAAGGGCGTCAGCAGTTGATGTTGCTGGCGCTCTTTTGCTTTTCCGTTAGGGGGGAGAGCCGTGACAGCAGAGCAGCATTTGCGCGAGTTGGTGCGGGTGTTGGTAGAAACGCCTACACCTACAGGCAACGAGCAAGTGTTGTTTCCTCTGTTAAAGGACTACCTGCAGCAACACGGGTTTGAGGTTTGGGTGCAGGAAGTCACCGAGCGGCACCCCTTAACGCCTCCGGGCGATTACGCCAACTTACTGGCGAAGCGGGGGAACAGTCGGTTGCTGATCTCTGCCCATTTGGACACCTTCCCCGCCTATTCTCACCCGCAGCCTTACACCCTCCGGGAAGAGGGAAATCGCTTAATCGGGAGGGGGGTCGTGGATGTCAAGGGGCAAATTGCAGCCTTGCTTTGGGCAGTAGGGCAAACGGATGCCCCTTGCCAACTCGCTTTTGTTTGCGACGAGGAACGCGGTGGCACAGGTTCCCGCTGCTTACCTGTGACTGCTGATGCCGTTATGGTTTTGGAGCCAACGGAACTGAAGCCTGTGGTCGCTCACGCTGGTGCCGTGGAAGTCACCGCGTTGTTTTTTGGCAAATCAGCCCACGGTTCCCTACCCCATTGGGGCGATAGTGCGTTAGAGAAAGCCATTGCTTTTACTGACGCTTTGAAAGCCCACCCGCTTGTAGCCGACCAGCGGCACCCGTTGTTTGAACGAGCACCTCTCGTTACGATCGGGAAGTTCGAGGCAGGCAACGAAGCGATGGTGGTGCCCAACAAGGCAATTGTCAACCTGGACATTCGGGTGCTACCCGGCTATTCTGCTCAATCGGTGGCGCAACTGGTTCAGGAAATGGGAGCACGGTTCAAAGCCGAGGTGCGGCTGGACGATGTCGCTGAGCCCGTGACCTTGCCAGAAGACGCTCCAGTCGTCCAAACTATCAAGCGCGCAGCGGCTAAGGTTTTGGGACAGGAACCGCCTGCCATCGGCTACTTCAGTTGGACCGATGCTGTGAACTTCTTGGAACGGGGCATCCCTGCAGTGGTTTTCGGCGCTGGTCACTTGGGTGTTGCTCACTCAGATGAAGAGTGGGTGTTGTTGGACGATTTGCTTGCTTTGGGGCGCATTCTGACTGTTTTGTTGGAAACCCAAGACACGCTGGTCTCCTAACGCCATAGCCACAGGCGCACGGTTTTATCGCTGCTTCCAGAAGCTAACCATCGCCCGTCAGGGGAAAAAGCTAATGCGGTGATCCAACCCTTGTGCCCTTTGAGGGTGCGCACCAATTTGCCATCTGTAGTTCGCCAAATGCGGATAACCTCGTCCATCCCCCCAGTGGCTAACCACAGACCATTGGGCGAAAAGGCAACAGTGTTGACCCAGCTTTGCCCTTTGGGGGTAGCAGGGTGCAAGGTGCGGATGAAGACGCCTTCTGGCATCTGCCACATTTGCACCCCCATCCCTTCGCCCCCTGCAACCAGCCAGAAGCCATCGGGAGAAAAAGCGAGACAAGTAATGGCGAAACCTGTCTCGCTAAGGCGGCGCTGTTCCTGCCCTTCTCGACTGGAGACCAACCGCAAAGTGCCATCAGCGCAACCTACGGCTAACCAACGGCGATCTGGCGAGAAGGCAATGGCATTGACAAAGGCTTTCATCGGTTCTGATTCCCAAACTTTTTGTCCGTCCGACCAACGAAACAGCCGAACCCGCTCATCAGCACTCCCTGTTGCCAAGTGGGGACTGTCAGGGGAAGGTGCGAGGCACAAAACGGCTTCTGGATGAGGGAGCAGCAGGGAAGACTCTTGCCGATCCCACCGCCAGACTCGGACAGTTCCATCGCCGCTGGCGGCACCCATCCACTGTCCATCAGCGGAGAACGCAACAGCTAACACGGTGTCCTTGTGTCCCTTGAACACTTTCTCGGGCACTTCTGAGGGAAGCCGCCAAAGACAAACAGTGCGGTCAAAACTGCCTGACAGCAACCAAGCTCCATCGGGTGAGAAGGCGAGACTGGTGATAGCATCTTTGTGTCCTGTCAAGACGAGGTGCCGAGAGGGGCGCAAAAGAGCCAAGAGAAACCTCTTTAGAGGAGGGGGATTAGAGGCGGGCATGGGTCGGGAAACCTCCTTTGGAGTTGGGGGTTCTATTGGGTCCTTTTGGTCGCTCACGGCTTGCCAGAAGGCACGGATGTTGGGAAAACGGCGAGCAGCATCCAAGTGCAAGGCGCGCTCTAAGGCATACCAAACACCAGCAGGCACTTCGTTTCTCTCAACTGAGGGAAGAGTAGCTTGCCCCCTCCTTCCCCAATTGCTTCGGGTCAATGCATCAGGCAAAATTTGTCCTGTCAAGGCAAACCAGAGGGTTGCAGCCAAAGCGTATTGGTCGGACCGAGGGTCCGGTTCCACATCCCGGCGGTATTGCTCTGGTGGCGAGAACCCATCAGTCCAAGCCACAAGGGTGCTGGAGTGGGGGCGATGGGGATCTGCAGGTTCTAACACCTTAGCGATCCCAAAGTCCACCAATGCAACGGGCGGTTGGGGAAAGGCGGGAGCAGGTTGGAACAGGGAGGGGCGCTCCCGATACAGAAGCAGCAGGGCAACCAAGTGAGAGCACAAACGCTTCCTTTGCCCTTCCAAGCAGGGGCAATGCCACTCCTCCAAGGCTCCTTCCCCGACGGCGACCCAAAGGGGAAAGGGTTGAGGTTCTTCTTCCCAAGTTCCCGTTAGTCGGTTTGCCCAATACCACAAGTTGGTCAGTCGCTTCCCGCCACACCCTTTGAGCAACTCTTGCGCCCATTGTCGCCCCTGACGGAAACTTTGGGCTGGAGCGTAGCGCTTAATTAACGCTTGCGAGGGTGAAGGGAAGGTGGGTGGCTGAGGTGGGGGCACAAGAAGGATGTTGGCGGGCTTGATGTCCCGATGCACAATTCCTCGTTCGTGCAGATAAGCAATAGCGTCTACTAAGGGCTCAAAAAGGCGATTCGCTTCTGCCCAAGAGAGGCGTCCTTGCCGTTGGACCCAGTGTTCCAAGGTTTCGCCGGGCACATAGGTCATCACCAAGTAGGCGCGCCCTATTTCCTCTTCCACGAACGCTTCCCGCACCTTGGGCAAGTGGGGATGATGGATTGTGAGTAAAAGTTGGGCTTCTCGAGCGAATCGGGCAAAGGTGCGGTGATGGCGGTTTTCTTTGACCGCAACCCATTCCCCTGTGAGGAGATCGGTAGCTCGGTAGACGGCACCAAAGCCGCCACAACCGCACACGGCTTCTATGCGGTAGCGTTCTCGCAGCACTACCCCTCGCCCCAGCAGTTGCCTTTGCTCTACCCCACACGAAGCGCAGGTGGTTGCAAAAGGAGAGTTGGTTTCACCACAGTTTGGGTTTGGGCACAACTGCCCTTTTAGGGTGAGCGCTGCATCCATCAGCCCCAACCCAACCCCCTTTCTGAGGGAGAAATGGGACGCTTCCTAAGGCAGCCTTAGCGTGCGGTCGACCCCTGCGTTTCTGCTTCCTTCTTGACTGCTCTCAATTCCTCGCTCATGCGGGCTTTTGCTTTCCCGTTGGAAAGCAACAATAGCCCGAGAGACCCCATCAACCCATCGGCAGTGATCTCAGCACCATGCACCACGCGGGTAGTGTTTTGGTTTTGGGGTTCTAACTCAAACCACGCCACTGCCTTCACAAACGGTCCGTGGATTTGCTCTATTGTGACCCGCTTGGGAGGCTCAAAAGTGAAGCGGGCAACTACTTTCGCTGTCATCATGCCAAACAAATCTTCCGTGATCTCTGCCAACGCTTTTCCATCCCACTGCTCCAAAACCCGCAAGTCGTGCATGTAGCGGAACATGCGGGGGTAGCGAGGAAGGTCCCTCAACAGAGCAAAGATTTGCTCCGCTGGTGCGTTGACGGTTGTCGCAATAACCAATTTGAGAGTGCGCATTGGTGCGTCACCTTCACTTAGGCTGTTACAAGTCGCTTTAATTTTGCAGCGGGCAGCAGGAAGGTGCAATGAGCGGGGAAGTGGTGGGCGGTGCAGGAATTGAACCTGCGACCTCGTCGTCGTCAACGACGCGCTCTCCCACTGAGCTAACCGCCCACCATCAGCGGCACGAAAATTATAGCGCAACCCCCCGTGCTGCGTTCACCGCTGCAGGGTCAACAACAGGTCGTGCAATAGGGCGTCACCAATAGGTGGCTCTAACAAACGGAACCAAGCGTAAACAATTCGTCCGTTTCCTACTGCGACAATCCCAACCCCTAAGCCATGCGATTGTCCTTTCTCGTCTACCAACTCCACCAACGGGATGACCTTCTCGTTTTTCATGAGGGGACGCCAGCGCAAGTCACCATGCTCGGGGAAGGGAAATTGAGCGGGCAGATGAGGCAACCGTTTTCTATCCCGCACCACGAAAGCCAATCGCTTCCCTTCTGGCGGGCGTTCCCAAGCAATGGTTAAGGGCAAACCGAGAGCAGAAGCGTGCCCCACTGCCCTCCTCTCCCCTTGCCCTACCCGCTCGTAGTGAAACGGCATAGGTTCAGATGGAAGCACCAACAATATTCCGCCTTCTTGCACATACCGGCGCAACGCACGCAGCACATCATGCTGCTCCCGAACCGTTGGTTGATACGCTTCCCCACAAGCGTAGACAGCGACGGGAAACTTTTGCGGGTGAAAAGTTTGTGGGTCAACAACTTGTTCCCAAGTCAACGCTGTCACTTTTGCTCCCTTCGCTAACAGCAACCATGCCCCTTCTGACTCTGCTTCAGGCAGCAACGCGATGGGCACTTTCTGCATAGCGGACTGCCATTTGCGCCATGTAGCTTCAGAAACAAGGGAGCGGCGTTGGGACGGCTGACGCAGGGGAAGTTTTTTGAACTTTGGTGCGTAAAGAGCCGTCGTTTTCAACTCGCGATCGCCATGTTCTACAGATGGTTCAATCTCGCTGCCTTCGTGCCACTCGTTCCAACTGGTGATGAGCACCCACTCGGGGTTCGCAGCGAGAGCAGCTTCCCAAAGCACCCGATAAGTTTCTCCATTGTGGCGATAGGTGATGGGACGAGGCGGTTTGCGATCGGGTAACTTGCTGTCGTCGTAGCCGGGAATAATGGTCAAGCAAGCGATACGCCCTTCCCCTGCCGTAGCCACCCACTGGGGGAAAGTTCTGTTCGCCCACGCCTGAATAGCGTCAACGGAAAGACCTGCTGTGCTTCCTGTGATGTTGTAGGTGTGGATGCCGTCAAAGATGCGAGCAGCTCGCGAAGAGATTTGGTCACCGATGAACACGGCGCCACCTTCGTAGCGCCGGTTCGTCTCCGCAATCACCCACAACCAACCGTCCAAACCGATTTGCCCAATAGCGCGCCCGTAGACAAACAAAACGGGTTTGCCACTCACCTTCAACCAAGCAGGGTGTTTGCCATAACGGTGGAGCAAATAGAGAACATCGCTCAGCGCTTTCTCTCGGTCGTTATTGGGCACGATCTCAAAGTAGACGGTGATTTCCAATCCGAACTTTTGCGCTGTGTCTAAGATTAGCGGCATAGCGCGGTCGTGGAAATCATTGGGCTGCCACCAACTGACAATGAAACCGTCAATACCTGCTTCCTTCGCCCACTGACAGTGTTGCGCCACCACTTGGGGATCGTGGCTGTCGTAAGGACCGAGTTGGGGATAGTGAGTGCTGGAACCAATTTGCTTTCTTGCTTCGTCCACTTGTTCCCAATGCACCCAGCGCCCGCTGACCTTCGGGTTACCATACCAAGCGTAGTAAAATGCCAACACCTTTTTGGGCACTTTTGTCCACCGAACTTTTGCCCGCTCTGCCAACAAGTTGGCTTGCATTGCCGCTTGCCTCCCTTGCCACAGCAAAATCAACGCAACAATTGCCAACAACCCCACGAAGCCCAACCATCGCATCCTGGGCATCACCCCCAAACCGTTGATCGCTCCGCCGTCCAAACTCTAACGCAAGGCTGCCTTAGCAGCGAGGAACACACTGCCGAGAAAATAGGTGGCTAACGCGTGATCAGGAAAGCGGTCACCGTGACCGTGAAGGTGCTTAGCACGGTTGTCAGCAAGACAATCGCAGAAGCGAGGGAAGGGTTGACCCGCAACTCAATGGCGAGGAGAGCCGTGTTAACGGCAGTGGGCACCGATGCACCCAAGATGAGCACGCGCCCAATCTCAAGTGGAACACCCAAGAAGTGAACAATGGCGGTCATGGACAGAGGGGAAAGGACCAATCGCAAAAAAGTCGCAACCCCGAGGGCTGAGCCATCTCGGACTTCTACTCGCTCCGCCAATTGCACGCCCAAAGTGATCAACGCAATAGGGATGAGTCCGTCGCCCAAATAGCGCACGGCTGTCATGAGCGGCGCAGGCAAGGAGGTGCGGGTGACAGAAAGGCAAATCCCCAACACCACAGCGTAAAGGAGAGGGATAGACAAAATGCGTTTTAGCACCTCGCCAACGGACAAATGTGCCCGCGCCAAAATCCAAAACCCGACAGTGAAAGTGAGCACATTGTTGAGGGCTAACACCAACGCTTGGTAGCCCACGAAAGCCCGCCCTAACACCAACTCAATCAGCGGAAGTCCATAGTTGCCTGAGTTTCCCAACATTGCTCCCAAGGTGACAACTGATTGGGTCGACCGTTCCCACCGAAACAAGCGCCCAACCAGTTGGCTAAGGAACCACAGCACAAAGTCGTTGCTGAGCACGGCTATCGCCACAATGGCTATCGTGCTCAGCGACAACGGGGTTTCCGCTAACCGAGACAAAGTCAGGGCAGGGACGAACAAGTAGAGGTTCACACGGTTGAGCGTTGTCGGGTCAATGCGCCACCGTTGCTGAAAGCCATACCCCAACGCCACCAAGAGCAGGATAGGGAGCACCCGTTCCCAAAAGAGGGTGCCCAAAGCAGGCAGCAACTCCAAACCAATCCCTCCAATCAGCAAACAAACTCGGCGTTGCTAAAAGCGCTTAGCGAACTTTAGTCTGCGACAAGGGGCGAGAACCAAGGCAGCGATCATTGTTCGGCAATCAATGCCAAGGCGATGGCGCCCATGATGCCGGCATCGTAACCCAACTGGGCTCGGACTATTTCCAGCCCCTCTGCTGTCTGGGGAAGCAAGTAGCGCGGCAACTTTTCTCGCAGAGGTTGCAGCAACAACGCTTCTGGTGCCTCCGCAACTCCGCCACCCAAAATCACTCGGTGAGGGTTGAGCAAATTCGCTGCAGCCCCGATGGCAAAAGCGAGGGCTTCCGTGACTTCCTCCAGAACTTGCCGAGCAACCGGGTTACCCTGAGCTGCCAAGGCAAATACTTCTTCGCTGCTCACGGTTTGTCCCAACCGCTCTGTCCCTTGTCGCCCGATAGCACTCCCGCTGGCGAAGGCTTCCAAGCATCCCTTTCGTCCGCAAGTGCAAAGGGGACCGTCGGGTTTGACCGTCATGTGCCCGATTTCGCCTGCCAAGTTGCGCCAACCTCGCACGAGCCGACCACCGCTGATCAACCCACCGCCGATGCCTGTGCCGATGTTGACATACAGCAAATCGTCAACGCCTTTCCCTGCGCCGAATAACCATTCGCCTAAGGTGCCAGCGTTGGCATCGTTGTCCACGACGGTAGGGATAGCGAAGTGTTCCTCCAATATGGCTTTGAGCGGAAAGTTTTCCCAACCTGAAACATGGTGGGAGAGATAAACGATGCCTCGAGCAAAGTCAACAGGACCGCCAAACCCAACGCCAATGCGAGCAACTGTCAAGCCTTGTTGGGTTGCTGTGTCCAACAGGGACTTCACCATCGTGCGGATAGCAAAAAAGCCACCTTCTGCTCCCTCCTCCCGCTTCGTCTGTTGGCGCAACAAGCGGATAACCCTTCCCTCCGCTGTTGCCAAAGCAGTGGTCATTTTTGTCCCGCCTACATCTACGCCAATAACTGCTGTGTTCATCAAACCCCCATCACCTACGCGCTGCTGCGTTTTTACCTGTCTTCTTGCGTAGCAATGTTCCATTCTATCAGCCGTTCCACAAGTTGGCGGAAAGTTTGGGTGGGATGAGCATTGGCAAGGGAGCGCAAGTCCTTGTCGGTCCGCAACAACTGGGCTATCTCCCGAACCTTCCGCACCGATGGGTCATAAAGCACGATCCCAGCGACAGGATATTTTGCAACGGTCGCCATTGCCTTCAGAACCCCTCGGGCAGGCGGTTCCACTGCATAAAGTTCTACGAACACAGGACGAGGGGAACGGCGGACAAAAGCGTAGACAAGGGTGTCCAGCCAGTAGGTGAGATCGTAAGTGAGGCAGTATAAGGGCACTAAGAACCACTCCGCAAAAAGCGCCAATGTGTCCATGTCTGTGCCAAACCGCTCCCGAAGGAAATAGGGGTCAGGGTGGAGGGTGAGTGAAAGGGGCTTTTGACTCCGTTGAGCTACCGTTGCGACCCATTCAGTGATGACCCTTGTGCGCCAATCCCACCAATCCATTTCCCCGCTTTGAGCAAACTCAGTGCGGCAGCGAGGACAGTAACAGTAGTTGGCATCGGGAAACTGAACCGAATCCAAGTGCAGCCCCTGCCAACCTTCCGAAGCCACTCGGTCTATGAGAGCGAGCAACTCTTGACGGTAATCGTCCACATTGGGGCACACCCATCCCCATGCAAACCCATCGCGCAAGTTCTGTTTTCCTGGCAAGGCAGGCAAACCGTCTTCTGAGACAGCAACCCAATCGGGGGACTTTGTGACAGCAGCCGTATGCCCAAAGCAAGAGAGAACAGGGCGGGCAGTGGATCGGGGGAGCAGTTGCACGACCCGTCCCGTTACCTGCTTCACTGGGATCAACACTACATCAAACCAAGGGGTCACAGGTTCGTCAAGGCGTTGGGTAGAAAGTCCCAGTTGCACCCTTTTAGCACCTCATGGGTGCGGCTTACTCTACATCATGCTGACCGAAGCGCTCCCCATGGAGCACCTCCCGAAGCGATCGCTTCTCTTTCGTCGGTTGCTCAGCAGGATAACCCATTGCGATGAGGCTAACGAGTTTGTAACCCTCAGGCACTCCCAACAGCTGGCGGATAGGTTCGGCATAGGCTTTTTTGTCTCCAGCAACCCAGCAGGTGCCCAACCCATACGACCAAGCTGCCAGCAAAATTGCCATGGTCGCAGCGCTGCCATCCTCAAGGTAATACTTTGTGTCCTTGCAGAACACAGCAACGCACACGGGAGCGGAGGCGATGAACTTGCCATAGTCGGTCAGGTCGGCAATCTTCTGACGGGTCTCTTGGTTCGTCACCACGATGAACTCCCACGGTTGGATGTTGACAGCGGAAGGCGACATGCGAGCGCAATCAATGATGTCTGCGATGACCTCTTTGGGCACTGGTTGGTCCTTGAAGGACCGAATGCTCCGCCTTGTCTTTAAGCATTCCCGCGCATCCATAGACCACTCACCTCACTACCCTATGGCTCGTCCGCCAAAACGGGCGGTTTCGTGTCTACCACATCCTCCCACCGCTCCTTGAGCCAGCGAGCAAACTGAGATTGCCAACGGGCGAAGCTCTTCATCTGCCACCAACCGTAAAGGCGCAAGGCGACGGAAACTAACTCTCGGGTGTGAAACAGTTGCCGTATGACTTCCCTAATTCTGCCTTTTAACATGGTCAAGAGGGGTCGGGACAAATCCCGGATCCAGTCCCGCACCCCTATCGAGTAGTGAGCGATTGCGGTCAGGCTGTAGAAGATTTGCATGGCTTTGGTCGCTGCAATTTGCAGAGTGGCAGGGGACATTTTAGCGGGTCGGAACACCACATGGTGCCCATCATAGTAGCGCCAATCCCTTGTCAAGATCCGTCCTTCTGACTCCAACCGCTGGAACAGTGGGGTGCCGGGCACCGGCGTCAGGACCAAAAACTGAGCCGTGTCAATGCGGTTGCGCAAAGCGAATTTGACCGTTTCCTTAAAGGTCACTAAGTCGTCGCTATCGGCACCAAAGATGAACATCCCGTGCACCAAAATCCCATGCCGATGCAGCAAGCAGATGGCTTCGCGGATTTCCTCTACGGTTTGGCGCTTTTGATACTCCTTGAGGGAAGCAGGATTGATGGACTCAAAGCCCAAATAGACGGCGAAGCACCCGCTGCGCCGCATTAGCGGCAACAAGTCCCGTTGTTGCAGGATCAAGTGGGTGTGGCATTGGGCACTCCAATCGGGAGTGATGCCCTCCCGAAGCATCGCTTCCAACAACTGCGCCATCCGTTCGCTATCAGCGTTGAAGATATCGTCGTAAAAGAAAACGCTGGTGGGTCGACGCAGCCGCAACTCCTCCATCACATTCTCCACACTGCGGCGGCGAAAGCGCCGCCCAAACATCGCCGTGACAGAGCAGAAAATGCAGTTGTAAGGACACCCTCTCGAGGTCATGATAGGAGTCAGCGACATCCGTTCGCTACCGCGAATGAGCGAAAAGTCGGGAAAAGGTAAAGCGTCCAAATCATGCATCAAAGGACGAGGGGGATTGTGCACCTTCTGGTCTCCATCTCGGAAGGAAAGCCCTTTGATACCGTGAAGGGGCATCCCCTCGTTCAGAGCCTCCACCAGTTCCAACAAAGTCTCCTCCCCTTCACCCCGAACCACAAAGTCGCAAAACTGGAGAGCTTCCTCCGGCACGAAGGTGACATGTGGTCCACCGATGACGGTCGGTATACCTCGGTCCGCACAGGAGCGGGCAATTTCGTAGGCTCGGGGTGCGGTGCAGATCACTGTGGACAAACAGACCAAGTCGGCTTGCGCCAGTTCATCCCAGTCAATAGGCGCTAAGTCTTCGCAAAAAATAGTGACCTGATAGCCTCGTTGCTTCAGCAAGGTGCCTAACAAGGGGAGACCAAGACGAGGAAGGCGGACAAAGTTGAAGACATGAAAGCGAGGTGACCGAGGTTCCACCATCACAACCCGTTGGATCCGCTTCCGACGCTTCATACCCTCCACGCTCCTTCTTGCTTTCAAACCTAACGAGACTCCACTTTCGCTGTCAAGACCCAGTCATCCCCAACCCGGTGCCAGCGCAGGTTTTGAAGCCGCAGGGCTTCTTGGAGGGTAGCGACACCTTCTCCGCCAATAGCAGGCACGGCTCCCCGCCCGCCCAAAACCAAAGGGGCGACGAACAGCACGAGTTGATCTATCAGCCGTTGAGCGACGAACGAACCCGCTAATTCGCTTCCCCCCTCTACCAACACGCTAACGATCTCATGCTCTGCCAAGCGACGCAAGAGGGCAAGCAACTCAACTTGCCCTTTTGAGTCAGCAGGCAAACGCCACACTGTTGCCCCTACCTCTTCCAACTTTTTCACCCTGTCGAAAGGCGCTTGTTCGGTAACGGCAATGATGCAAGGTGACGGAGCCGAGTGAATAACGGCAGCGGTTGGTGGGGTGCGTGCAAAACTGTCCACCACCACACGCACAGGTTGTTTAACCCTTCCCCTGATCAGTCGGACAGTCAACTGGGGATTGTCTGTCAGCACAGTGCCCACGCCCACCATCACCGCATCGTGCTCGTGACGCAGCCGGTGAGCATACCGTCGGGCAAGTTCTCCCGTTAGCCACTGGGATTGACCGGTGCGAGTAGCGATTTTGCCATCCACGCTCATTGCCAGTTTCAAAGTGACGAAAGGTAACCGTTGCGTGATGAACTTAGCAAAGGGAGCGATCAGGGCTTTCGCTTCTTCCTCCAAAACGCCCACAGTGACCTCTATGCCTGCTTCTTGCAAGCGAGCCACACCTTTTCCCTTCACAATGGGGTTGGGGTCTATGGTGCCGACAACAACGCGTCGGATGCCGGCGGCGATAATGGCTTGGGTGCAGGGGGGCGTTCGTCCGTAGTGGTCGCACGGCTCTAAGGTAACATACAAGGTGGCGCCTTTTGCTTGCTCTCCTGCGTTGGCTAAGGCAACGGCTTCGGCGTGGGGTTTGCCAGCGCCTTCGTGGAGCCCTTCAGCAATCAGGTGACCTTCTTTGACCAAAACCGCACCGACAGGCGGGTTGGGCGAAGTCCAACCAAGCCTTTTGCGAGCAAGCTGCAGGGCTCGTCGCATCCAAAAAGCATCACTGCTTTCCACGCCCATCCTCCTCGTCCTTCGGTTTGTTCTGGGCTAACTGGCGCAGTTCTTCCCCCAGTTGGTGATAGAGGTCCACTTTGCGCCGAACTTGTTCGCTCATCAGCCACCGCCAATCCCGAACCGCCATAACAAAAATGAACCCCACCACAACGAAGGCAAAGAGGAGGAAAAAAGTCCAATAGCGCACAGCCGTTGCAGGATCAGGAAACCGAAACAGGTAGAACCCAGCAAACATCCCAAAAAACACAGCGACGACGAGCACCCAAGTGACGAGGCGCCAAGCGAACCGTGCGGGGGAGAGGATCGTGCGCTTGCGGACAAAAGCGAATACCTCCCACATCAAGGCAGTTAGCCCGCCCGCCATCATCACGATGAGGAGCAAAGCACCAGTTAGCGATGGCTGCGCTTCTTTCATCCATCTCCCCTCCAAAGTTGGAGTGCCATTCTCATCTTGACACACCCACGGAGCAAAAGGAAACCCTCTGTCTGGCGGTTGCCCTACACTTTGTCTGGACACTAAAAAACAAAGACAGCAAGACCGCTGCTGGAGGAGGAGATGGCAGATGCGTTGGGTGTATTTGATGGCTGGGATAGGGTTGCTGATAGGGCTTAGTTGGGGACAAAGTGCCCCGCCAGCAAAGCCCTTAGTGCTCTCAGGCACGGTTAACTTGGTCGCTGCTGCCAACGGAGGCACCATCGTCAAGGTTACCAGCCAACTGGATGAGGAAAATTGGTCCGCCCGCAACCTCATTGATGGAACCGTCTGGGACGGGCGAGAACCCCAAACAGGGAGTAATGGGTGGGCATCGAAGGATGCTAAGTTTCCGCAGGAGATCACCTTCGCCTTCCGCAACCGTGAAGTCAAACTGATCAACAAAGTGGTCTTAGACCCCACTATCCCGGACCCAACCTTCATTGGGCGAGCCGCCCGCGACTTTGAAATCTGGGTCACCACTGACCCCAACCCTGAGACCCCAAACTGGAAACTGGTGCTCATCGGAACCTTGCGCAATGAGAAGCGGCGGCAAGAGTTCTACTTCCTGCCAACAGAAGCACGGTTTGTCCGATTGCGCATCCGAAGCAACCACGGAAGCGATCGGTATGTAGCGCTGGGAGAGTTTGAAGTTTACGAAGCCACCCACGGCATCGCTGTCTTGGATCAACTGATTGCCCGCTTGGAACAATTGTTGGCAGACCTGAGGCGTTACCGCGACCAACTGGCAGAGCAAGGGCTACAAGCTGTCACCGCTGGCTCGGAAACCCCTCAAGGTGAGCCTAATAAGCCCGAGCAAGAGCGAAAGGAGTGAGACCACCCCCTGTTAGCGTTGGAACCGAAGGACGCTGATCGCGCTCCAAATTGACCTTGATGAGACAAGGTGCTAACTTCCGTATGGTCTACAAAGGGTTTGGAAGTTGCCGAGAAGAGACACTGTCTTTGCGTTATGCGGGGGCCGTGGGGAGCTTGCTAATTGTCCCTGAAGCCCAACCGCTCTTCCCATGGTATGAGCAAGGGTCACAATGGCAAACGAAGGTTTCTGCGACTTACCGATGGTTTCTACTGTTTTTTGGTCAAGCGTCGAGCCGAGAAAGGCAGCACAGGAGCGTGATCCTCTGATGCGTATTATTGTCGCTGTCACTGGTGCCAGTGGGGCGCTATATGTTCAGCGGTTGCTGGTTGCCCTCACGCAAAGCGATGAGGTTAGCGAGATCGCCTTTACGATGTCCGATCAAGGTCGGATGCTTCTCGCCCACGAGTTGGGAGTGAACCTAAGCATGCGTCAACCCGATTTGCGATTGCTGGGGATAGACACAACGAAAATTGTCCCTTTTCACTTTAGAGACCTAACTGCACCCCCTGCCAGTGGGTCCGCTCGCTACAACGCGATGGTCATCATCCCTTGCAGCAGTCACACTATTGCCAAGGTAGCGTTAGGGTTGGCAGATGATTTGATTGGGCGTGCGGCTCAAGTGATGTTGAAAGAGCGGCGACGCTTGATTTTGGTTACTCGGGAGACACCCTTGAGTTTAGTCACCCTGCGCAACATGGTTGCGGCAACCGAGGCAGGAGCAATCATCGTAGATGCCAACCCCGGCTTTTACCACTTCCCTACGACCGTGCAAGAGGTCGTAGATTTCGTGGTCCAACGGGTTTGCGACCTGTTAGGGCTTTCTTCGGTGGAACTGAGCCCTCGTTGGGACTTACCCCCCAAGTGGTTCATGAAGCGACCGTAGGCAACTACTTCCGCAAATGGGTTACAATTTCTCACGACCACAGTTAGCAGGGTTGAAGGAGGTTTTTTTATGGCGAAGAGGATTTACATTGGCGTGGCTTGGCCGTATGCCAACGGTCCCTTGCACTTAGGGCATATCGCAGGGGCTTACTTACCAGCAGACATCTTCGCCCGCTATCATCGGTTGAAAGGCAACGAAGTGGTCATGATTTCGGGGTCAGACACCCATGGTGCCCCTATCACTTTACAGGCTGACAAAGAAGGGATTTCGCCGAAAGCTCTGTTTGAGCGCTACCACCGGCTTTTTTTGAAAGTTTGGCAGCAGTTTGGTATTTCTTTTGACCTCTACACCCACACCGACACAGAAAACCACCATGAAGTCTCCCAACGCTTCTTCTTGCGGCTCAAGGAACAGGGTTATTTGATCACCCAAACCCAACTGCAGATGTATTCGGAAGTAGCCCAACGCTTTTTGCCTGACCGATATGTGATCGGCACCTGTCCCCATTGTGGCTATGAGCGGGCAAGGGGCGACCAGTGCGAAAAGTGTGGCACCCTGTTGGAGCCCACTCAGTTGCTCAATCCCCGAAGCCTGTTAGACGGTAGCGTGCCCGTGCTTCGGGAGACGGAGCACTTTTTCCTGAACTTGCCAGCCTTTGAGGAGCGCTTGAAAGCCTATGTGGCAGCCCACGAGGGTGTGTGGCGCCCCAATGTCTATCGCTTCACCCGCAACTATCTGGAGCAGGGGCTCCAACCTCGTCCTATCACTCGCGATCTGGATTGGGGAATCCCTGTGCCTGTTGCTGGTTATGAAGGCAAAGTGCTGTATGTTTGGTTTGAAGCGGTCATCGGTTACCTCTCCGGCACCATTGAGTGGGCAAAGTTGCGAAGGGACGAAGGACGGGGAACAGGGGACGAGTGGAGGATGTTTTGGTATGACCCTGCCACCCAGAGTTACTACTTCATCGGCAAGGACAACATCCCCTTCCACACCCTGATTTGGCCGGCGGAACTAATGGGCGTAGAACGGTTGAGTGAAGAAGATGGTGATGTTGCTTTCGTCCTTCCCTACGATGTGCCTGCTAACGAGTTCTTGAACTTGGAAGGCGATAAGTTTTCCACCTCTCGTCACTGGGCTGTTTGGGCCCACGATGTCGTCCAGCGCTACAACCCTGATACCTTCCGCTATTACCTAACTGTGATTGCTCCTGAAACTTCCGACACCGAGTTTACTTGGGCAGAATTTGTTCGGCGCAACAACGACGAACTGGTGGGTTGGTGGGGCAATTTGGTGCACCGGGTCTTGTCCTTCACCGCCCGACAGTTTGACGGGCGCGTGCCCACCCCTGCCGCTTTGACGGACCGAGACAACGAAATGATGCAGCAAGCCGAACAAATGCTTCACACAGTAGACGAACTGCTGAGCACCTGCAAATTCAAGCGAGCGCTCACAGAAGCCATGGAATTCGTCCGCAGCCTTAACCGTTATTGGGACGAGCAGAAACCTTGGCAAACGATCAAGGAAGACAAGGAACGCACAGGAACCGTCTGCTTCGTAGCGTTGAGAGCTATTGACACTTTGAAGGTTGCGTTGGCGCCTTTTCTCCCCTTCACTTGCGAACGCCTGCACCACATGCTGGGTTACGAAGGGACAGTAGCGGGGGATTTTGAGGAGCAAGAAGTGGCAGAGTCTGAGCGAACGCACCTTGTTTTGAAGTTCCGTCCAGAGAGCGTAACTTTGCGCTGGCACCTTAGCAACCTGCCAGCAGGTCAACCCTTACGGGATATTCAGCCTTTATTCGCAAAACTGGATGAAAAGGTTGTTGAAGAAGAGAGGGCAAAGTTGGGCAAGCCCTTGGGAGAGGTGTGAAGGTAGCCGGAGACGATGATCGCTAACAACAGGGTTGCTATCCGAAAAATTGTGCCGCCAATTGAGGCTTTGACACCCCAAACCTTCGCCCCCTTCGGGCGGGTAGTAACGGATTGGACCGCTGTGGCGCTTCAGCTGAAAGTAGGCGAGACGGCGCGCAACCAGATGCGCGCAAGGCAGACCACAGTGATTGAGTGGCTGAGCGCCCACGACGACGGGGAACAAGCCCTTATCCCTGTGGAACCCATCCCCACCGTGTTCGTTGTTTGCCCGCCTTCCCCTATGCCCTCCGTAGAAAAAGCGCGAGCATTCGTTAGCAACGGTAAAGTCGGTGTTTGCTTCTCCCAAGGGGTTTGGCACGCTTTTCCCATCCCTATCGCAGCCGAACATGCCCTTTACAACAACGCTCAAGGCAGTCAATGGCACCAACACACCCGAGAAGTCCACTTGCCAACAGCTTTGGGTTGTGTATTGGTTGTGGGGCTGGAAGGATTGAGTCAACTGCTGGAAAGCCAACGCTAAGAATCGCTCAAGTTCTCCTGCTTGACGAGGAACCAGATCCACCGCCGTTTTTGCGCTGGATCTGGTAATAAGGATTTTTGTTTTTGTCAAGGGATGGGTATGTGCCAAAATTATGTTGCCCGACAGCGATCACCTGAAAAGCATCAATCGTGCAAAGGAAACTCCTAACGAGGTGCCAAAGGATGTCAAGAAAAGTTCGCTGCGCCGTTGTCTCTTTGGGTTGTCCCAAAAACCTGGTAGATAGCGAGCAAATGCTTGGTTGGTTAGTGCAAAACGGATTTGCCTTGACTACCGATGTGACCGATGCTGAGGTCATCGTGGTCAACACCTGTGGTTTTTTGCAATCGGCAGTTCAAGAAGGGGTTCAAGAACTGAAACGGTTAGCGAAACAGAAGCGACGGGGGCGCTGCAAAGCCCTTATCGCTACTGGCTGCTTGGTAGCCCGCTACCCTGAATTGGTGCAACAGGTTGTGCCTGAAGTGGACGCTTGCTTAGGTGTCAACGATTTGCATCGGCTGACAGAAGTCGTAGCACACCTGTTGGGGTTACCTAAACGGCGCCAAGAAGTCTTGGGCGAGCCGCCCTACGCCCCTCGCATCGTTAGCACCCCTCCTTGGTATGCCTACTTAAAGATTGCTGAAGGATGCGACCGGACCTGCACTTTCTGTGTCATCCCAGCCATTCGGGGCAAGCAGCGGAGCCGACCAGTGGAGGACATCTTGGAAGAAGCAAAAGAATTGGTTGCCCAAGGCGTCCGAGAACTGATCCTGATTGCACAAGACACAACCCGCTACGGGGTGGATTTGTATGGCAAGCCCATGCTTCCCTCTTTGGTAAACCAACTCGCTCAAATAGAAGGGCTTAAGTGGGTGCGCCTCTTGTATTGCTACCCGACGGCTGTCTCCGACCAATTGATTGAAGTGATGGCAAAGCACCCTACAGTGGCTCGCTACATAGACATCCCCCTTCAACACAGTCATCCAGAGATCCTGAGACGGATGGGAAGAGGGGGCAGTGATGAGAGTTACCTTCGGCTTGTAGAGAGACTGCGAGCAGCCATGCCCGACATTGCGCTGCGCACGACTTTCATTGTTGGCTTTCCGGGCGAAACAGAAGAGCATTTTGCCCACCTGTTGGAGTTTATCAAAGCCGTGCGATTTGATCGCTTGGGTGTCTTTGTGTTTTCCCCCGAACCGGGCACACCAGCAGCCGAATTGCCTCATCAAGTGCCCAAAGAGGTTGCAGAAGAACGCTACCATGTGTTGCTTTCAATGCAACAGACCCTTTCTTTGGAACGCAATCAAACCTTCGTGGGACGACAGTTGGAAGTGGTTTTGGAGCAATGGAATGAGCGAACGAAAACCTACCTTGCCCGGTCCCAATACGAGGCGCCAGAGATTGATGGGGGCATAAAGGTGCGAGGGGCGACATCAAACGGCCGCTTAGGCACCTTCGTTCCCGTGCGTGTCCTCGCTGCCGACCACTATGACCTTGTCGCTGCATTGGATACAGAAAGGGGGCAGAAGGATGACCATCCAAGTGCCAACAGGGCAAGAAGCAGGCTTTAAGCCTGAAGAGGAGCAAAAAGAACGGGCACGCTTGCTAGTATTGCATCACGCTTTTCAAGTCCTCAAAAGTTCAACGGAGGGGAAACGGACGCGGGAGTTGCTTCCTCCTGAAATCCCGTCCTTTCCTTTGAGCTTGATGAGGCGGATTCTGTCCCAATGTGAACACTTAGTTCAAGACGACCGCTTTTGGTTTCTCCGCTGCCAGCGAGAAGCCGCAACAGCACCCTTGGGTGGGCTCATCACCGCCTTCCTAAGGGTGAACGGTAAACCGATGCCCCTTGAGAGCCTCGCCGTTGCTTTAGCCGCTTGGCGCTCTCAACCCCCGGAAGTTCTGCAAGAGAGTATTCAGACCTTCATGTTCTCTCGGATAGGGCAACTCTTTTTCCAGACGGGCGACGATTCCTTCGGGCTCATGGATTGGATCCCAAGGGTGGAAGGGCTCACTTTAGAAGAGGCAATTGCTCAAGAGTTTTGGCAAAGAGAAGCGTTTGCTCAATGGCTCCTCTCGTTCCCCCTGCCCCCTGATCCCTTGCAAGGAGCAGAAGCCCTGTTGGATGCAGTAGCCATGCCCCTTTCCTACAGAGAGTTGCTGTTCGCCCTTTGGGCACACGCCAAGGAACCTCTTGACCTTGTGGCACTCACCAACCAACTCCTGAAAGCCGAAAGATTAGAAGTGCTCTCCCTTGGTTATTGGGTGAGCGAGAAGGGCAAGAAGGTCTTGACGGAAGTGCTGCATCAAATGGTGGAAGAGTGGGCTCAGGCAGTTCTCCAACGGGCACGACAGAAAGATGTCCGCCGGATCTTGCAAACCCCACCCTCTTCCAAAGAACCACAGTTCTCCATTAGTGAGCGCGTGTTGGACGAAATCGCTGAGTGGTTGGATCAGCGACAGCACCCGGTCCCAGTCTCTTGGATCGCCGAGCAAATTTTGGAAGTCTCCCCCGTGGACGATGACTACGGGGCTGCTATTCGGGCGCTGGTGCGCGAACTGAGCCGGGACGAACGATTTTCAGAGTTGGGTGAGCATTGCTGGTGGCGACGAGAGAAGATCCCTTCAGGCGTTCACGAAGTTCCCTCAATCCTCCTCCCTTCCCTGACCCAACCCACGACAGAAGGAGGCGATGTCCTGCTCCCTGTGGAAGCCTTAGACGAGGATTTGCGTCGGTTCGTAGAAGACCCTCGCTACGAGGATGTAGGCGAAGAAGAAGCCCCGGTTCCTCCTAATCTGCCGCCACCCAAGCGGTTAGACATCCCAGTCCTTTTTCCTCACTTGCAAGCAGGCACGCTGCGGCTTCGGCGGATCGACCGCCCTTTCTTCCCTCCTGAACCCTCCATCCAATTTCTCTGGGTGATGGACGAAGCACAGAACGAAATAGGTATCTGGGTGAACCTTTCTTTAGGGCTCTTTTTCGGGTTGGGGGACTGGTATCGCCAACGGGAAGTTAGTGTGGGAGGGATTGTCCGACTGGAACGAACCAAAGGAGGACGACTCCGCTTGATTTGGACGGGTCGGTCAGAACCATGGCTCCACATCCCCCCTGCTCGGTTGCAAGAGTTGCAGCAATTTGCTGCCCATGAAACCGTCCGCCTTGCCCCCCTCATCACGCTGCTTCAATCGCTCTTGCCCCAACATCCGAAAGGGGCTCACTTCCTAACCTTGTGGTCGGAGTTGAATGTCTTGCGTCGAGTAACAAAAGTAGCGTTAGCCTCTCTCCTTTGCGCCTATCCCATGTTCACCCGCGTGCCCAATGCAGAGGGATTTTGGACCTTGGATTTCAGTAAGATTGCAGAAGGAATCCATCCAGAAAAACTGCCTTTCCTACGCAAGATGACCTAAACCCACGCCCTACCTGCAGAGAAAGGAGGCAACCTTATGCCTATCCGGTGCGTGTTTTTTGATTCTGGCGGCACCCTAACTAAAGTGCTGCCTGAGCGAGAGGAAAGAATCCAACAGGCATGTCGTTACTTTAACCTTTCACCTATCCCCGACGAAGACGCAGCCCGAGAAGGGTTGCGAACGATTGAGCGGTTTTTCATCGGAGCAGTTCAAGAGGGACAAATGATAGACCGGGAGTTGGTGAGAGAAGCGGTTCGGTTGATGCTCCGAACCATAGGGGTTAGGGGACGGTTGGAAGACCCAGCCCTCTTTTGGGACTTCGTGAATACCCAATACGAAGCAGAAATCCCTATGGACGGAGCAATAGAAACCCTTCAAACCCTGCGGGCGCAAGGCTATCGCTTAGCCATCGTTTCTAACGCCTCACCCACCTATGAGCAACTCCTGAAATCACTCGGGATCTTGGAGTTAGTAGAGGCAGTGTTCATTTCCGACGCTGTTGGCTACGCAAAGCCTGACCCTCGGCTTTTCCAATTTGCCTTGGAGCAATTAGGTGCGGTGCCTGCAGAGACGGTTCATGTTGGCAACTCTTATTGGCACGATGTTATTGGAGCTCGGCGGGCAGGCATCACCCCCGTTTACTTTGACCGCCGACGCGTGTTCAGAGAGGCGGATTGCCCACGCGTGGAGGATCTCCGGGAATTGCCTGCCCTTTTGGCAAATTGGCGGTGAACCGTCCCTGAAGATCCCGCCTAAAGATTACTCCCCATACTTTGCTCGCAACACATCAATGCGGCTAACAATGCCTACCAACTTGCCCCCTTCCACGACGGGCACCCGCTTGATTTTCTTCTTGACAAGGATGTTCGCAATTTCATCCACAGTGGTGTCCGGGCTAACAGAAACAACCCGCTTCTTCATCACTTCGCCGACCGTCTTTGCGGAAGGAGGAGCGGCAAGGAGGTCTGCCTCGGTGAGCACGCCTACTACCTTCGTCTTGTCCTTCTCATCCACGACAGGAACACCGCTGATCTTTTTCTTGACGAGGAGACGGGCTGCATCGCTGATACTCGCAGATGGGGTGACCGTCACGACTCGTGCCGTCATGATGTCCTTCGCTGTCTTGGCTGCCATCTCTCATCCCTCCCCAACTTGGGATTAGCCACACAACCGCTTTTTATTTAAACACGCATCCTTGCATTTGTCAAGTGGGAGGAGATAGGGCAACCGTTCAAAGTTACGGTTTGAAGCTGAGAGCCTGCAAGTTTTGCTGCATATCGGCGCCTTAAGAAAGACGATCCTTAAGCTCCTGCAATTATCCTCGCAGCCAACCACCAAAGTTTGAACGGTCACGATCAAGAGACGATTTCCTTGACACTTTTTAGGACTGGCCTAATGTCACGATTGCGAGAGCAGCGATGCCCTCTTCTCGTCCCACAAAACCCATCTGATCGGTCGTGGTGGCTTTCACACTCACCTGTTCTCGGTCAACCCCTAACAGCTCAGCGACTCGCTGACGCATGGCGTCACGGTAAGGGGCTAACTTGGGGGTTTGGGCAATGAGGGTGATGTCCACATTCTGAATGTGCCACCCTCGCTCCCGAACCATTGCCATCACGGCTTTCACAAAGGTAGCGCTATCAGCACCTTTATAACGAGGGTCGGTGTCAGGAAAGTGTTGCCCAATATCACCCAACGCCAAAGCTCCCAAAAGGGCATCGCATAGGGCATGCAGCCCTACATCAGCATCAGAGTGACCGATGAGCCCCTTGTCGAAGGGAATGGTCACACCACACAATTTCAACGGACGCTGCGGAGCAAACCGATGAGCATCCACGCCAATCCCAACGCGCCACTGCATTTTGCATCTCCGTTCCTTTCGCTCTCTTTCGTTACCTCAATCGGTCGTTAAGATTACGCTTAACCAATTGTAGTTCACCGTGTCCTGTGTCATTTTGCATTGCCTTCCGCCATTAACCATAACCCGTCAGCGAGATCAATGCATTCAGATGCTCCCCATATTCCCTCAAAGCCTTCCAAACCGCCACTTCCAACGCCTCCAGACTCTCAAACACTCGATCCACCAACTTCCTGCGCAACCCTTCCCACACCTGTTCTACAGGGGTCAGCTCGGGACTCACCCACAGCAACCACACCGCCGCTATCCCTTCCGGCATCTCCTGTGCTAGTGCCCGTTGAGAACCCGCCCGATCCCATACCAACGCCACTTCTCCCGTTATTGCCTTGCGAAACCTCTACAAGATGGCGACTCTGGTTTTCCAGTTGGCGCAAGGTTTCTGGGCTCTCGGTGATGATGGCTGTTCTTCTGCGCCTAAGAGACATCTCCTGATAAGGCTACGTATATGGCGATGTCAACAGAAATTAACATCAGCACCTATCCGTTCAGCAGTGGAACGGGTTTTCGTTCTCACTTTCAGCATCCACGATGATCGATTCATCTACCCAAATCACGCCTTGCAGACAGCGAGCAATGTTAGCAGCTTCGTTGCGGGTGAAGATGACGACGGAAAGGGTCATCGCTGGCTCACTGCCTCTGCCCAAAGGAGTTCTGCCGCCGACTGGACAGTTTCGACAGCAAGATCCTGCATCACTCCTGTCGGCGATTGAACTACAGTGACTTGTTTCCCTAATGGTCCTGTTCGCTGCGGGTCTGTGGGACCGTAAAGGGCTAAAGTTGGAACTCCTGTGGAGGCAGCTATGTGCACAGGACCGCTGTCCCCACCGACGAAAGCAGCGCACCAAGATACCGCTGCGATAAACTCCCTCAATGAAAGGATTCCTGCCGCCGAAAGACCACCAACTTTTGCTACCAACCTTTCAGCTCGGCTTCGATCAGCAGGGCTGCCAAAGATGATGGGGAGAACCCCCCATCGCCTTCTCGCCCATACTAGCAACTTGGCAAAGTTGTCTTCACCCCATTCCTTTCGAGCAACACTGGAAAAAGGATGGCATCCCAGTAAAGGGGTTGATCCATCCCACCCCAAAGCTTTTAAGGCTTTGCAGGCTTGGGCTCGTTCATTTTCGGTCAGGAAGAGGCATGGGGTGCGTCGCTCCACCTTGCCCTCTGCCGCTTCTGCCAGCGCTAGGTAATCGTCCACGATATGGCGGTGAAGCTGAAAAGGCAATTTCGTCGTAAATAAGTGCCGCAAAATAGGTCGGACGGAAAAACCAAAGCGTTTTTGAGCGCCGCTCAAAAACGCTGCCAGTGCCAGCCCAACAGACGACGGAGAGAAACTGACGACAAGGGATGGAGTAGCTTTTCTCAATCCCTTTGCCAGTTGCCACCAACCTTTTAGCGTCCTTTCCCGAACCCAAAGGTCATCAATAGCAGGGTGATTTGACAATACGGCTTTTCCTTCAGGCGAGGTGACAACGACAAAACGCACCGCCGGATAACCAGCCCGCAGAGCAGCCACAGCAGGCTCCGTGAACAACACATCGCCAATATGATTGAGGGTCAAGGCAAAGATTGTTTCGCTCATACTGCTACCTCTTCCCAATCCCGCTAACAGGTGACATCATCTTTGCTTGCTACTACGATACGGAGAAATATGCCTCGCTCAGCAAAGTTTTGTAAACCCGTAAAGTTCGCTCCATCATTGTTTTGATGCTTTGGTACTCACGGACATATGCTTGTGCTGTTGGAGCAAAGATGGGTAGGTGACGGTAAAAGCTTTTGGATCTATGGAACCAAAGCTTCAGCCGATGTTGTTAAATTCGTTGCCAAACTCTTAGTCACCATAACAGCCACCAGAATCGCCACCTAAGCCGCCACTAAAGGCTCTAATTTTCGGCTTGTTTTGAAACTCGCTCTCAGTTAGGCGTTACCGACCATGGGCTAAAGCCCGTAGTATCGGTTTAGGGAACCAGCAAAAACTGGGTGCTTTTTTGAGAGACATCAATGCCTGAAAGAGGTTGGTTGCTTTAGCCTCTATCATGCGAAACCTGAGTAGGGAGGGTGACTGATGGAGCGGATTTACCTTGACTACGCTGCTACTACCCCGTTAGACCCGAGGGTTTTGGAGGCGATGATGCCTTACTTGACCGATGAATTTGGGAACCCTAATAGCATCCACACCTATGGACGGGTTGCCCGCAAAGCATTGGACGAAGCAAGGGAGCAAATCGCTATGCTCCTTCACTGCCATCCCAGCGAGTTGGTCTTCACCAGTGGGGGGACGGAGAGCGACAATTTAGCCCTGCGGGGAGTCGCCGAAGCCCGCAAGAGCCGAGGCAACCATATCGTCACGACAGCGATTGAGCATCACGCCGTCTTGCACACTTGCAAAGCCTTAGAGGGTATGGTCTTTTCGGTGACCTATTTGCCAGTAGACGAGTATGGGTTGGTGGCACCAGAGCAGGTTGCGGAAGCAGTGACCGACCGAACCATCCTTGTCAGTGTTATGCACGCCAATAACGAGATCGGCACCATAGAACCCGTTGCGGAAATTGTGCAGGCAGTAAAGGAAAAGAACCCGGAAGTGTTGGTTCACACTGATGCCGTTCAGACAGTTGGTCACATCCCTATAGATGTGCAAACCTTGGGCGTTGACTTGCTGAGTTTCTCCGCCCACAAGTTTTATGGACCGAAAGGGGTTGGAGGGTTGTTTGTCCGCAGAGGGGTTCCATTGGTGCCGCAGTTGACAGGCGGGGGGCAGGAGCGCAACCGCCGCTCGGGCACGGAAAATGTGGCAGGGATTGTCGGGATGGCGAAAGCCCTGTCGTTAGCCGTAGAAGAGATGCCTACTGAAATACCTCGTTTGCAAGCCTTGCGGGATGAATTGATCGCTGGCTTGTTGTCCCGCATCCCAGACAGCCGCCTCAATGGTCACCCCACCCAGCGTCTTCCCCATAACGCAAACTTCAGTTTCCTCGGAGTGGAAGCCGAAACCCTGTTGCTGCAGTTGGATTGGCATGGGATTGCTGCCTCTTCTGGCTCCGCCTGCACCTCTGGCAGCCTGGAACCTTCCCATGTCCTGTTAGCCTTGGGCTTGCCCTACGAGTGGGCATTAGGGTCTCTTCGCCTCACTCTTGGTCGGTTCACTACCCAAGAACACATTCGTCAAGTGATAGAAGCTCTGACTACCATTGTAGGGAAACTACGAGCTCTTCACTCAGTCTCATAGTCCGTTCGCCCTTTTTAGCGAGAGACCACTCAGTAGCGGCAAGAGATGACCGAGTGGTAAAAGCGGGTCAACGAGCAATTAGACCAACCCATCGCTCGCTTGAGGGGAACATAGTTGCGCTGGTTGTGAAGGTTTCCTTCCACGATGAACCGCTCTCCGTTCACACAACTCCTCCGAGGATTTGTAAAAAGGAGCTTGACACAGAGCTATTCGGAGACTTAAAATCTGCAGCGCAGGCTGCTAATGAGCGTGAAGCCAGTCAAAAAGGGAGCGTGATAGCGGTGTCCTTGCGGGTAGCAGTGGTAGGTGCCCGGGGGGTTGGTCGCTTCCATGCTCAATGGTATGCGCGGGAAGGATGCGAGGTGGTGGCGTTTGTTTGTTCTCGCTCCGACTCAGTGCCGACAAACGAAGCGGCTCTCCGGGCTATCGTCCCAAACTTCTCTGGACGCGGTTACACAGATTTGCTCACCATGTTGGAAGAGGAAAAGCCTGAGATCGTTAGCGTTTGCTCCCCCCACACTTTGCACGGAGAACACTGTTTGACAGCCTTGTCAATGGGCACTCATGTTCTCTGTGAAAAGCCCTTGACTTGGCTGGGTCCAGACAAACTGGAAGAAACCCTTCAACAAACCCGAGCGGTGGTCACAGCAGCTGCGCAAAAGGGACTTTGGTTAGCCGTCAACACCCAGTATGTGGCTGCCGTGCCCTATCTGCAGCAACTTTTTCAAAACTTGTCCCTTCCTCCTTTGCCTCGCCAATTGACCTTGACAATGGAAGCGAAAATGAGAGACAGAGACACCAGCGGGATTGACTTGTGGGTTGACTTGGCTCCTCACCCCTTGAGCCTCTTGTTAGCTCTTTTCCCCGAGGCGGTTCTTCGACAAGAGGAAGGAGTAGCTTTTGAGGAAAGTGTAGACGCTTTGGTCGCCCGATTCAGCATAGAGGTCAATAGGACTCTCATCCCTGTAGCTATCCGTGTCCGACGCCACAGTGGGACACTGGAACGAAGCATTGCGTGGGAAGATGTGACTGTGCGGTTTGAGCCATCGGTGAGGGAAGATGGCACCTATTGTCTGCGCTTGGTTTGGCAAGATGGGTCTCAGGTCGTTGAAGATTTCATGCAACTCTCCATCCGTCAGTTCGTTCAGGCCGTGCTTGGGCGCGGGGAACCCCTGTGCTATGGAGCACAAGCTATTCGCCAGATGGAGTGGTTAGTGACTTTGGCGCAACAATACCTGAGCCAAAGGCGACGGTGAAGGGCATGAGCACTAAACTGCTAATTGACACTGACATCGGCACCAATGTGGACGATGCTTTTGCACTGGTTTTGGCAGCGATGTTGCCTAATGTGGAATTGGTAGGGGTGACAACAGTCGGTGGGGCAGTGACAGTTCGAGCCCAACTGGCACGAAAAGTTCTGAACTTAGCAGGCAAGCGGGGAGTTTCCGTTTCAGCAGGATGTGCCCAGGGATTGGTGGAACCGCCTTCTCGACACTTCCCAGAACAAGCCACCTTTTTGGATGAAGTAGACAAATTGTTCTTCCCACCTGCGAACGCAGTTGATTTCCTTCGGGAAACTATCCGCCGCCATCCCGGTGATTTGGTCGTGCTGACCCTTGGTCCCTTGACCAACTTAGCCATTGCTTTGCGAGCAGAAGTTCCTTTGGGACGACTTATTCGCCGACTGGTCATCATGGCAGGTGCTGAGGGATTACCTTACGCTGAAACCAATGTGCGGTTAGACCCGGAGGCTGCTCACATTGTGTTCAACAGCGGTGTCCCCTTTGTGTTGGTGCCAAAGGACATTACCCAACATGCCGTCATGCCCCAACCGCTTTTGGATCGGCTTAAAAGCAGCGGGTCAGCCCTCCACCAAGCCCTTTGGGCAATGACTCAAGCTTGGCTCCAGGTCTCAGGCATGACTGCACCCGTGTTCAACGACCCACTGGCTGTTGCAATTGCCATCTCCCCAGAATTAGCCACTTTTGAACGGGTCCGGGTGGAGGTGGAATTGCATGGCACTCATACCCGCGGTTACACCATCATCAAGCCGGAGCCAACTGGACCGGGTTTGATTGTGCGGTCGGTGGATTGGGAGGGCTTTTGGCGATTGGTAGAAACAACCCTGTTTCCGTCCTAAAGGAGGCGACGACAAGGATGGAAGAACGCATAGAGACCCCTTATCCATTCGGTTGCAACGGCGCTGTTTCCCTAACCTTTGACGATGGGCTTCGTTCCCAATTGGAATTAGCCATCCCTTTGCTGAATGACCGAGGGTTGCGAGCCACCTTCTACCTCAACCCAAGGGGCAAGGATCCGAAGAGCGAGGACTGGTTCCAACGATGGATTGGATGGAGGGAGGTAGCGGAGCAAGGGCACGAGTTGGGTAATCACTCCCTAACCCATCCATGTAGCCAAGCCTTTGGGAGCAAGATTTTGGAGCGTTGTCTGGAGACCATGACTTTGGAAGAGATAGAAGCTGATGTGTTGGAAGCCGAAAAACGGTTGCGGTTGCTGACAGGCAATCCCGAGCGGTCCTTTGCCTACCCTTGCTACCAAGATTTTGTTGGAGTAGGCGAAAAGCGCCAGAGCTATGTGCCGATCATTGCTCGCCATTTCGTAGCGGCTCGAGGAACTGGAGAATACCCAGACAACCATCCCCTCACTTGTGACCTACACTACCTTTGGTCTCTCAAAGCGGAATTCCTCCGGGGAGCGGAACTCATTGGTTGGGTGGAATGGTCTATGCGGCGGGGACGGTGGATCATCCTGACTTTTCATGGTGTTGACGAAGGACATGCGCCTGTTTCTCGCATTGCTCTCCAAGAGTTGTGTGACTTTTTGGCGCAGAGCCGAGAAATTTGGACGGCACCAGTGGTTACTGTTGCTAAGCGCATTCGTCAGTGGCGCCAGTCAAAAGTTTCCCACCCGCCCAAAGGAGGCGAATGAGGATGGCAAAGAGATGGGTGTTGGGACTTGTCTTCATTTTGATGGTATCTGCAGTTTGGATTGCTCCGACTGAGCAAAGGAGGGACAAGAGCGTGGAACGGGTTTTGCGAGTTATCGTCCTCACTGGCGGTCACGATTTTGACCGCAAGGAGTTCTTTGCTCTCTTTGACAGTTTGCCGAACATCCGCTGGGAGGAACGACAGCAGCCACAAGCAAATGCCATTTGGCTGGGGGATACCCTGCGCGCCTACGATGCTGTCGTGCTCTATGACATGTGGCAGCAAATTTCGGAAGCACAGCAGCAGGGAATGATTCGGTGGCTTCGGGAAGAAGGGAAGGGGTTAGTTGCCTTGCACCATAGCATTGCCAGTTATCAACACTGGGACGAATACGCCCGCATCATTGGTGCCCGCTACTTCCTTGACAAAGGCAAAGCCCCTGATGGCAAAGAGTTTGCTCCTTCCTCATATCACCACGATATCCGCTTTACTGTCCGGGTTGCCGACAAAAATCATCCGGTGACCAAGGGCTTGCCTGAGCAATTTGAGATTGAGGACGAGACTTACAAAGGCTTCTGGCTGGCACCAACCGTTCACAAACTGTTGGTCACTGATCACGAATTGAGTGACCCTTGTGTTGCATGGGCACACCGGTATGGGAAAGCGAAAGTGGTCTTCATCCAGTTAGGGCATGGACCGAGCGCCTATCGCCATCCCGCTTACCGCCGCCTCGTTCACAATGCCCTCTCGTGGGTTACAGCACCTTGACGGAACCTGTTCTTTCCACTAAACGGCGGTTTCGGGAAGCCGTTCCACTTGGGCCTCTATGCGCTTGAGCAAATGGGTGAGCCGGTGGTAGTCATCCCGAAGGAGGCGGCAAAGTTCCTTCCCCAGTTGCACCAAATACTCACGCTTACCACCGTAAGCAGCCACTGTGTGGCAGCAAACCGCCACCAACAACTCATCGCTAAGCCCTCGGGTTGCGTTTATCACAGTGCGTAAAAAGTGCAGGTCGCTGCTAAACTGGCGCACTTCCTCTGGCGTGCAGGTGTAAACGAAGGTATGCAAGCGTGCTGGCACTGGGGGGATGGCTTGGATGATCGTGCTTTGTTCCCCTTCCATTGCGTAGCCAACGACCAAAGCTTTAAAGTGGGTGCGCAAAAGGGCATAAATTTGTGGCTGCTCTTGCCGCAGTTCTTCTTCGGTTTTTCCAAAGGCGATGGGGCGCCGGTAGGGTTCAATGCTCTGAGTGCTGATGTGATGGACAACGCCATAGATGAACCAAGGGGATGAATGGGCTTTCACTAAGGTGCCAAAGGGTGGTGAGCTGTTCAACTCCCGACACTCCGCTGTAAACTCTGTTGTGCTGCTTTCAATCACCTCCGCCACCCACGCACCGTTGTTTGTGAGTGGGCGCTGTTGATTCATCAAAACTTGCCCTCCTTTTGGCAGATCAGCCCTTGCCCCCTGAGCCCCAAAGGCACGCTTTAAATTTAGCGAGAATTGCTCAGCGATGTCAAGTTCATAGTGCTTGTTCTTCTTCTGCGCCTTCTGCGTCAGCGGTGCGAATCACAAAGGTGCCGACAATCATGTCGTGCCAACCCTGCTTGTAGGGGTCAAGGGCTGCCCAAAGCACCCCAAGACCGCAAGGGATGAGGGCGAAGAACAGCGCCACCTCTCTCAAAAGGGCTCGCCAAAAACCACAGTCCCGCCCGTTGCGCAAGGAGAGGCGCAATCCCAACATCGCCTTGCCAATGGTGCGACTGGCGAACGCATGGGCAAGGAAACGATAAAAGGGAAAGCCAAAGAAAAGCGTGGCGGGAAAGAATCCGATTCGCTCCGCTTCTGACCAAACCCACCAGAAAGGGCGGTCACTCATTTGACTTAGCAAAAAGACATAACCCAGAGTCAGTATCCACACCGCCGCACCCCAAACCATCACATCCAACAAAAACGCAATACCTCGAAGCCACAGGGGGGCAAACTGCCTTGAGATCATGGGAGGAGAAGGC
>VAPR01000228.1_pt1 | contig 39898 bp, 32 predicted proteins | sample 3380701 | NCBI WGS metagenome assembly VAPR01 (sample SAMN11536904, study PRJNA540576) | hot springs metagenome | isolation source: hot spring wet sediment | place: Spain: Lobios | collected 2014-01
CGAGTTGCATCGCGTAGAACTCGTAGTGAACGGGCACGATCACAATTACCAACGCATTCATCAGAGTTTGGACGGCGCAGAGATTGTCTATGTCGTAACCGGAGGCGGAGGAAGAGAACTGACCGGAGCGCGAGCCGGTTGCGATCTCGGCGAAGCCTCGCCCAGACGAATCGAATCCAGACACCAGTTTTTGTCCTTGGAAGCCTCGAGCGACGGCCGCTTTGTGCTGCGTTCGGTAACTGCAGGGGGAACGGTATTCGATTTTTACGAGGGGAGCGTCAATCCCCGATCTGAGGATGTGGAATCTCGAGGGAGCGAATGAGTCGCCTGTCAGGATGGAAGTGGTGCCCCCTCTGTCGAGCCGGTCTCGTCCTATCCCTTCCCGAAGGGGACGATAAGGAGCGACTCTGCTGTAAGAGCTGCGGTCTGATCATCTATGACAATCCTGCGCCCTGCGCATGCGCGATCGTGCTGAAATCCGGCAAAGTGATGCTCACCAGAAGAGCGGTGGAACCGTCCAGAGGTCTATGGGACCTTCCCGGCGGATACATCGAAGTAGGAGAGAGCCCGGAGGAAACCCTTGCCAGGGAATTGCTCGAAGAGACCGGGCTCGAGATTGCGATCACCGGCCTCTTGGGGTTCTTCATCGATACTTACGGGGACGGAGGAACCGACACCCTGAACATCACCTATGAGTGCGAGGTCATCTCAGGATCGGAAGCGCCGGGCTCGGACGTAGAAGAAATCCGATGGTTCGATCCCGACAACCTGCCTGCCGATGAAGAACTGGCATTCCGCAACACAAAAGAAGCGCTGCGAGCATGGATCGCCAAACGCAAGCCTTCTTCGCACTCGCCATCTGATAGGTCTCGAGGCGCCGTAAGGTGAGCAGGGCCCGCCGCTTCTCGATGGCAGCCGCCGCGCTGATCTTGTTGGCTTTCGTAGACGTCATCGTCCTGGAAAAGATCTACAAGCCGCTTTCCCGCGCATACGACATTCCATGGGAGAACCTGTCCGCCGGCCTTAGATGGGCGCCGGAGGCCCTTTGGTGGCACGTTGCTTTCATTCCGCTCGCCCTAGGAGTTCTGCTACTGATTGGATTCGCCGCTTCGGATTGGCGGTTCTCGGTGGGGAGCTCGGTTCTTTTCTTTACCGGCTGGGAGGACTTGCTCTACTACGCGCTGCTGCGCCAGATTCCCCCGGCGCGGCTGCCGTGGTTGGACAGAGCGTGGGGGATTGCCTGGACGAGGGTTTTCCAGCCGAGCCAGAGCGTCTCCCGGTACGGCCTTCTGCTCGCCTGCATCCTCGGTCTTGCGATCGCCTATTTGATCTTTTCGAAAGGGACCCGCCATAGCGAGGGCACCCGTCGAAGAAAAGTTTGAGATGGCCGCAGGATCCGACGGGCGGGCAGGCAGGGGCCATTTTCTAGCTGTATCTGCGCTGATATTTATCGCGGCCGTCTGGGGTCTCAGCTTCCCCACCATGAAGTCGGCTCTTTTGCACGTTTCGCCCTACGAGCTCCTCGCAATGCGCAACCTCTTAGGTTTTCTCGCCCTTTTGGTGATCTGGTATCCGGGACTCTCGAGGGAACGACGCAGCGATACGCCGCTCTTCGACAGATACACCCTGGGGGCGGGAATACTTCTGGGCCTGGCCCTCGTCTGCGGACTTGCACTGCAAGTGATAGGACTGCAATCCACAACCTCGATAAAAGCCGGTTTCATTAGCGGTCTGTACGTGATCTTTACGCCCTTTGTCGCCATCCCGATCGTTCGACGGGTCCCCTCCGGCGCGCTCATCGTGGCGGCTTTCGGTGCTACCTTCGGGCTGTTTTTGCTTACCGTAGGCGATTTGAGATCCCTTCGATCCATGCAGATCGGAGATCTGATGAACCTGGGCGCTGCTCTGGCCTTTGCTTTACATGTCGCGCTCACCGGTCGATATGCGCCCAGGTGCGACTTCCGGCGGCTTTGCATAGTAGAGGCTTGTACGAAGGCTGCGGCCTTTTCCTTTGGATTCATCGGGCTCGACTTCAAAAAGCTGCTGATTCCCTCTGTAATCACGGCGGTTGTGGTGACCGGACTGGGCGCCACCGCCCTGGGACTCGCAGTTCAGACGTGGGCGCAGCGCCGGGTTTCCCCTTCGGCTACCGCAGTGATTCTGGCCTCGGAGCCGGCGTTCGCAGGCTTGTTCGGATTCTTGATTCTCGGAGAAGCCCTCAGCCCGAAAGGCATTGCGGGCGCTTTGATAATGCTGGCGGCTATAGTCCTGGCTGCCGCAGGCGCCGGCAAAAAAGTCGTCGCCGCGCCTACCTAGTAGATTGCCATCTACGATTCGGGATCCGTCTGCTGAGCGAGCTGTTCTCTTTGCTCTTCGACAAAGGCTTCCAAGCGCTGCTTCAGATCGGGGTTTCCCAGCGCCAGGATTCTTGCGGCAAGATGTGCGGCGTTTTCGGCGCCTGAAGCGCCGATCGCCAGAGTCCCCACCGGTACGCCTTTGGGCATCTGGACGATCGAGAGAAGGGAATCGAGCCCGCCCAGCGAGTCGGTCTTCATCGGAACGCCCAATACGGGCAAGCGCGTATGAGAGGCAACCACTCCGGGCAGATGCGCCGCGCCGCCGGCCCCTGCGATGACCACTCCGAAGCCGCGCTGCTCGAGACCTTTGACATAGTCGGCCAGCTGATCCGGCAACCGGTGGGCAGACATCACCTTGGCTTCGAATTCGATCCCGTATGCGCCGAGACGGTCGGCTGCCGTTTTCATGGCCGGCCAGTCCGACTTGGATCCCATAAGAATCGCGACTTTCGATCCCGCCATCGTCATTTGGTCCTCAGTCTTCTCCTTGAGCTTTCGTATAGCCCGGCTCTCCGTCTATCTCGAGGAGTTTCTGGGTGCGAACCCACTTGTACTCTTCGGCGATCTTCCCCAAGAGCGCGAATATCGCGGCATCGCTCACTTCGGATTCGCCGTCCTGCGATCCTTTGAAACGGCATTGCCACAGGTCGACCACATCCAAGGTGGCGCCGGCGGGAGGGAATACTTGAGTGCCCCTCGAGGAGATCATCCAGAGCTTGAGTCCTGTCCCCTCGGCAATTTCCTCGAGACGCCTTCCGATCGCATCGACATCCTGAGCCGACTCGATGAAAACATCGACGCCTATCGTTTTCACACTGGAGGCCCGGACAAAATCCGGTCGCTCGGATACCCTCGGAACCTTGAGCGCCCGGTAGCCGCGAGCCTTCCAGGACGAGGCCTCTTCGCCCAAATTCGCAATGACCGCATCAGCGAATTCACTCGTGGACGCCGCCTTTTCGTCTCCTACCACATCCCGGGTCGCGATTCCGTCTTCGAGGGTCTTTGCGAGCGCGTTCTCGATAAGTGACGCCGACTCGAACTCGTCGAGATAGCGCAACATCATCGTGGCAGAAAGCAGCACTGCGGTGGGATTGATCACGTTCTTGCCGGCATATTTCGGTGCGGATCCGTGCACTGCTTCGAAGATGGCGAAGTCGTTCCCGAGATTCGCCGAAGGAGCGAACCCGAGCCCTCCCACCAGTGCAGAGGTGAGATCGGAAAGAATATCTCCGTTCATGTTGGTCGTCACGATGACGTCGAATTGCTCGGGCTTTTTCACGAGTTGGTGCGCACAGTTGTCGACGATGATGTGCCACGACTCGATGTCTTCGTATTCTTTTGCGACCTCCTCGAAAGTTCGCTTCAGCGTGCCCTCGGTGAGCTTCAATATATTCGACTTGGTCGCGCAGGCGACGCTCTTTCGCCCCTCGGCCAGAGCCAGTTCGAATGCGAGTCGGACTACTTTCTCGCAGCCTTTCCGGGTGATGAGCTTTACCGCTTCTGCAGCTCCTGGAGTATCCATGTATTCGATGGCTGCATAGAGATCCTCCAGGTTTTCGCGAACCACCACTAAGTCGACCCCCCTTCCGCTATAAGGGGTGGGTACGCCGGGGAGCTCGCGTACAGGGCGAACATTCGCGAAGGTCTCGAATAGCTTGCGAAGGGTGACGTTTGCACTTTTTTCGCCGAATCCAACCGGGGTCTCGAGCGGCCCCTTCAGTACCACTCGCGTTTTCTTCACCGATTCGATTGTTTCGGGAAGCACTCCTGAGGGATGGCCCATCTGAAAGACTTTGGCGCCGGCTAAGCGTTCTTCCCAGGCGATCCGAGCACCCGATGCTTCTATGATGCGTCGGACGGCTTCTATGATTTCGGGTCCTGTGCCGTCGCCGGGAATCAAAGTCACCAGTTTTTTGCCGTCCTGGGTTATGTGGTATCGGGACGGCCCCGAAGTCATAGCTGTCTCCCTTCGTCGGTGGTCATGGACAAGAGAATTTCATAGCCGATTCTCTTATCGCGGATAATCGCTCGGCAAACTCGATTCGTCTCGAAATCAACGGCATCGCTTTATATTTGTCCTGTAACGGGCGGGAGGCAATAAGAGGTGGCTGGATTTTTCGAAAGGCTTACCGAGCCGCTCGAAAATCTGGAAACCCAGAAGATCCGGAAAGTCTGCAGCGCGATCGAAGGCGTCACACCGATAGCCGAATTACAGCCGCGCAAACGATACAAGATAGCCGGCCTCGTACAGAACATGAGAATCGACCCCAGCGCAGGAAGCCCCACGCTGGATGTCACGCTGAACGACGGAACCGGATTGGCGAGCGCTCAATGGTACGGCCGATTGCGAATACCGGGGATCGACGTCGGTCGGTACATTACCGTCGAGGGAACCGCGATCCCGGGTAGACACGGCGAGTTGATGTTCCTCAATCCTTACTACGAGTTGATGCCGGAAGATTGAGCCGGCGGGTCATCCGGGCTGTCTGTCCGCTCCTCCGTGCCGTCCAGACAGACACTCTTCGAGCAGTCCCTCTGCTTCCGGTGGCGCCAGTGCGACGACTTCGTCCCCGTCTATCAAAGGAATATCGCCTTTTGGCTCGAGGACGTGATTGCTCCTTATTACGGCTACTATGGCGCAACCGCCGGGAAGGTCCAGCTCGGAGATTCTGCGCCCTACAGCCGGAGAATTAGACGTCAGGGTGAAGCTCACAAATGAGACCTTCCCCCGCTCGAGAGTTAGAAGACGGACGATATCGCCGACCGTAACCGCTTCCTCGGCCAGAGATGTGAGCAAATGCGGTGGGCTCACTGCGATGTCCACGCCCCACATCTCATTGAAGAGCCAATGGTTCTTGGGATGATTGACTCTCGCCAGCACTCGCCCGATTGCGAATTCCTGCTTTGCAAGCAGGGACACCACAAGGTTGTCTTCGTCGTCTCCCGTCGCGGCGATCAACACATCGCACTCTTCCAGGCCGGAATCGGCGAGATCTTGCGGCTCGCACGCATCCGCCCTGATCCATGAGCAGTCGATCTCGTCTCGATAACGATCGATCACCGACTGATCCTGTTCGATGAGGATTACCTCATGTCCGCGGTTGGAAAGATCGGCCGCTACGTAGCGTCCTACTTTTCCGGCACCAGCAACGGCTACTCGCACTGCTCAGACGCTCCTTGTTGATTCGCTTCCGTCATATCCCGTCTCTCGGCGGCTCCAGGGCCGCCACGAGGTCTTCACGGTGCTCCCGCAAGACGGCGACATGCAACAAGTCGTTTTCCTGCATGATCGTCCGCTCATCGGGGAAGAATGTTCGCCCGCCTCGAGTGACGGCGAAGATGGACCATTTCGTCGGTTCCCACAAAATCTTGAGGGGTTCACCGATGAGATGTGGCGGCGCCGGGAGCGTGACTACCACCCCGCCTCCAGAACCCATGCTCCACTCGTTCTCGGCTACGCTCGGAAGGATTCTGGCCATTATCTGATCGGTGGTCCATGCCACCGTGGCGACGGTCGATATGCCGAGCCTCTCATAGATGGTGGCCCGGCGAGGATCGTAGATTCGGGCCACAACGCGGGGAACCTTGTAGTACTCCTTTGCAACCCTCGCAGACACGATGTTGGAGTTGTCACCGTTGGTAACAGCGACGAATATGTCGGCTTCTTTGATTCCGGCGTCCTCTAGAACATCCTTATCGAACGCGCGCCCTACGATGAACTGGGCTTTGCAAGCTTTGTGCAGGCGTTCTGAGGCCCCGGGATTCTTGTCGATGATGGCCACCGTATGGCCTAGTTTGCCCAGCCTGTCGGCTAATTCCGCCCCCACGCGTCCGCATCCGACGATCACCGCGTGCATGCCCGCCTTCCTTTGCCGCCCAATTGCTTACACTCTAACTACTAGAGCCTATTAGAGCCGAAAAGAACCCTTCTTTTCGAAAATTGGCGAGCCATTTGACGGCTTCGACCGACAAAAGCACCGACGATCCGACCCCGACCGCCACTAGCCACCCCGACAAGTCGAGTGGCGTCAGGGAAAGCACTCCCTGAAGCGGCGTCCAATAAACCGCCGTTGTATGCGCAATAAGCGCCACTGCAACCGCCCCGAAAAGAAACGGATTCGAGAAAAAGCGGATCTTGATGATCGATCGCTCCAGGGAGCGACTGTTGAAAAGATGAAAGTTCTGAAACAGCACCATAGTGGTGACGGCTAACGTTTCGGCATAAGCTATTCCGAATGTTCCGGCCGATCGGCGGAACAGAAAAAGCGTACCCACCGCCAGAATCGAACCTACGAGCAGGGTCCTTTCGATCATCCTCAGCGTGAAAAGCGGTTCGGAAGGATCTCTGGGCTTCTTTACATCGAGTCCGGGTTCGGGCGGCTCGAACGCTATCGATAGATCCTGGAGTGTGTTGGTCACTAGATTTATCCAGATAACCTGGGCCGGTCGGAAAGGAAGAGGCGCCGCCGTGAGAACCCCTGCAATCGATGCGATCGTCAGCCCGAGCCCTGTCGGAATCAAGAACATGACAGCCTTTCTGATGTTTTCGTAGATGGCGCGTCCGCCCAACACCGCCTCGTAGATCGTGGCGAAATTGTTGTCGGTAAGGACGACATCCGCCGCCTCTTTTGCCACATCTGTTCCGCCCATCCCCATGGCCACACCGACATTCGCTTGCTTGAGCGCGGGAGCGTCGTTCACCCCGTCACCGGTGACCGCGACAATTTCGCCTCTTGCCTGCAAGGCCTTGACCAGTGCCAGCTTCTGCTCCGGTTCTACCCGGGCAAAAACATGAACCGTCGCTGTTGCCTCCTCCAAGTCCTCGGGCGACATTCGGGCCAGGTCACGACCGCTTAGCACCGGTGCATCGGCATCTTTTATCAGCCCGAGTTTCACCGCAGTCGCACGGGCCGTCTCTTCGTGGTCGCCCGTGACCATATAGACCTTGATTCCAGCGCGCCTCGCCCCTTCGATGGCTTCGATCGCCTCGGGTCGGGGAGGGTCGATGCTCCCTTGAAATCCAAGAAGACACAACCCCTCTGTAGCCTCGCGCTCGGTCAGCTCTGAAGTGGACGAATCGACGACTTTGTAGGCCATGGCGAGCACCCTAAGCCCCTCCGAAGCAAGCTCGCTCGCTTGCCTGAGCGCTCGGGCTTTGTCGAGCTTTGCAATGCCCCCCTCGAGAAGTTCCGTATCGCAGAAAGCTATTACTTTTTCAGGGGCGCCCTTTACGAGGACGACACGCCGGCTCTTTTCGATATTGGAAGATTCCTGCCACGGATAAGGGAGCTCGGAGTCCTCGAGTTCATTGAGAGTCACCATATAGCCGCGCTCTGCGGAAAACGAGATCTCCGAAAGGCGCCTGTAACGCCGTTTTTCCGCCTCGGAATCGATAGCCGCCTTGGCTGCCGCTACCACCAATGCGCCCTCTGTTGGATCTCCTTCGATTCGCCAACGAAGCGCGGTCTTTTGATGTCTGGAAAGAGGCAGTCTACGTTCGGCGAGGAGTTTTGCGTCGTTGCAAAGAAGGCCGGTCAACAAAACAAGGTGCAGCGGTGATCCTTCCTCGACGCTTTGGATTCTCCCCTCGGCAGAACTGAAGGCGCCTTCGGGAACATATCCCGCACCTTCGACGTCGTATACGGTTCCGCCTGCGTAAATCTTCTTTACGGTCATCTGGTTTTCGGTCAACGTGCCTGTCTTATCTGAAGCGATCGCAGTCACGCTTCCGAGAGTTTCCGCAGCGACCAGCCTTCTGATTACTGCCTTGCGACGCGCCATACGAGTCACGCCGACGGCCAACGTAACCGTAACCACAGCCGGTAAGCCTTCCGGCACAACGGCTACGAGAACTGCCGCAGACAGACGAAGCATCGAGAAGAGGTTTTCTCCCCGTAGGACGCCGACGATGACGACCAGTGCCCCCACTCCTACCGCGACCCCACCGATGAGCCTGGAGAACAAGCGAAGCTGAACTTGCAAGGGTGTCGGGGAGCGAACAATGCCACCTATTTCTCCGGAGACCTTCCCCAGCCTCGTTGCGGCGCCGGTTGCTACAACCACGCCGAGCGAGCGGCCCGAGGTAACGACCGTTCCTGCGAAAGCCATATTGAATTGCTCGGTGATCGGCAGTGCTATGTCGTCTTCGAGAGCTAGGGCATCGACCTTTTTGGCGACCGGGGCCGATTCGCCTGTCAGCAGCGACTCATCTAGATATGTGTCGTGTACTTCGATCAAGCGAAGGTCGGCGGGAACGCGCGATCCGGCTTCCAGTGCGACGATGTCTCCCGGCACGAGCTCCGATGGATCGACCTGTTGTCTGCGGCCGTTGCGGATGACGATAGCTTTGGACGCTACGAGCTCGGCAAGAGCCGCCACCGCGCGCTCCGCCCTGTACTCCTGGAAGAAGCCGATTAGGGTATTGAGCCCGACCGCCAGCGCGATGACGGCGGCATCGACGACCTCGCCTGTAGCAAGCGCAAGTCCGGTTGCACCGAAAAGCACATAGATCATCGGATCCTTGAACTGGCGGACAAAGACCACGAGCGCGGCAGGCGGCGAACGGTCTTGCACCCGGTTGGGCCCGTATTCTCGAAGGCGGCGACGCGCTTCGGCGGAGTCGAGACCGGAGAGGTCCGACCTCAACGCCCGGAGCACTTCCCCGGTGCTCATTGCAAACCAGTTTGTCGAGTGAGCGCGCGCCATCGTCTACAGGGTATCCGGCCGATACCCCGGCTCTCTGCCGCAAGAGCGGGAGGCCTCAAGGAAAATCCACCATCTGTCGAACAGACTCTCGATGAAAACAGACAACGAAAGTCGCAGCGCCGGCCGGCGCATTTTGCGCACCCTCAAAAGATCTCTTCGTGTGCGTCGCCCCGGCGCCCGGTGCGTCACAGCCATAGTTTCAGCCGTCGTTGTCCTGGCGTCCTTGCTGGGAAGCGAAATCCACAACGCTAGAGCCGCCGCCGGATCGGGCGGGTATTCGTTGAGATTCCACGGCAACGGCTATCTAGCACCGGGAATGGACCGTGTGAAGATACAGGTCGACGATCCATCGAACAGTCTTCCCGGACCACCGGTGGATGTAGGAGCTGAAGATTTCACGATCGAATTCTGGATGAAAGCGCATGCCGGAGAAAACACGGCTGCCCCGACAACTTGCGGCGCCAACGTCAATTGGATCTACGGGAACATCGTTGTCGACCGAGATCGTTTCAACCAGGACCGCAAGTTCGGACTGTCCGTCGCCGGCGGTCGCGTTGTATTCGGCGTGAGCGGGGACGGGACCGGCGACATGACGATTTGCGGTACATCCGATGTACTGGACGGCGCATGGCACCACATCGCGGTCGCTCGTCGGCGATCGGACGGTTGGCTGTGGCTCTTCGTGGACGGTCAACTCGAAGCTCAAGTCGATGGGCCGGACGGCGATGTCTCCTATCCGGACGACGGGGTTCCGGGGAACTACTGCGGGGGGCCCTGCGTGAATTCCGACCCGTATCTGGTCTTAGGCGCCGAGAAACACGATGCCGGCTCGGCCTATCCCTCCTACAGCGGATGGCTCGACGAAATGCGCATCTCGACAGCCCTGAGATATAGCGCATCTTTCGAGAGGCCTACATCACCTTTCCTTCCCGACGCTTACACCGCGGCGCTCTATCACTTCGACGAAGGAACCGGATCTACGGTAGGAGACTCCTCCGGCGCAGCGGGCGGTCCCTCCGATGGCTCGATCTACTTCGGGGGCGATCCTGCAGGGCCGGAGTGGTCCTCTCTTACGCCGTTTGCGAGCCAAAAATGTCATCAACGGCCGCCTAGCCCCCTGTCACGACAGTACTTTGCCGAGGGCGCCACCAAGGACTTCTTCGACACGTGGATACTCCTTTCGAATCCGTCGACCGACACCGTCGAGGCTTGCCTGACTTTTCTTCAAGCCGGAGGCAGCCTTCCCGGACCGAAAGTTTCGATTCCGCCGGGCGCGCGCAAGTCGATAAAGGTCGATGATTTCATCGACACCTTCGAGGTAGGCGCCATCGTCGAAGGGGTCGACGGCAAGGTTTACGCAGAACGGGCAATGTATTCGAGAAAATCCGGACTCGAAGGCGCCCATCTCTCCAAAGGGTCCGACACCGTCGCCCACAACTGGTACATGGGCGAAGGCGCCACTGCGGGCGGATTCGAAACCTGGGTGCTTGTTGCAAATCCCGATCCAACGAATGCGTCAGAAGTGACCGTCAGGTTTCTGACCGATGCGGGCCCGGTAGTCTTGCCGGCGATGACCGTCGATCCGATGCGCCGTCGCTCGATTCGAGTGAACGACTACGTAACCACCTTCGACGTCTCCACGCAGGTTTCTGCCACGGGACCGGGCGTCGTAGTGGAGAGGGCCACCTACTCGAGTCAGTCCGGTAGAAAAGGCGCCACGGCCTCCCCTGCGGTCGCTGCCTCGTCCACTTCCCATTTCCTGGCCGAAGGAGCGACCACCGATCCTTTCGAAACCTGGATCCTGCTCGCCAATCCTGACAGCTCTGCCGAGGCCGTCGTGGATGTCGACTTTCTCGATGAGAACGGATCAGCCGCCAGGCTCTCGGTTGCCGTCCCACCCGGGCATCGCAAAACAATAAGAGCCGACGATTACGTGGATTCATTCAACGTCTCGACTAAAGTCACATCGAGCGGAGTCCCGGTAGTTGCCGAGCGGGCCATGTACAAGAACACAGGGCCTGAAGGACTCGGCGCCGCCACGGGCGAGCCCTCAGGAAATGCTGCCTTCGAATGGATCGCCGTCGAAGGCGCAAGTGACGGCGGATTCGAAACGTGGATCCTCGTAGCCAACCCCGATCCGACGTCGCCATCCGAAGTGGAAATCGCTTATCTCACCGGAGGGGGCGCCATCCCCGGGCCCATCGATGTCATCCCGCCGTCGAGTCGGAGATCTTACAAAGTGAATTCCACTGTTCAGACATTCGATGTCTCCGCCAGGGTCAAGGTGAGAAGCGGAGCGGGGGTCGTGGTCGAGAAAGCGGTTTATTCGCCCGGTTATCTGACCGGCGACTCGACGGCCGGACCGGCAGTTCCGATCGCCTGAGATCGTAATTTCTTCGATCCGGCGAGACTTCCGATTCCCCAAATGCCGCGCTCGTCGATGGCGTCCATAAAGAAGGGGATTCGGTGTTCGAAGCCCTTAGGTTTCGAATTGGGATAACATCGATTCAGATTCGATAAGTCAGCTTCTTCGACAGGCGCGGCGGGCTTCCGCGTGCCGCAAGTTGCAACCGAAACGGAGAGCCACCTTGGAAGGTTACGGAAGCGCGATCTACTGGCTCGAAACAGCGCCGGCGCCGGTGCGTCCGGCACTCACCGAAGACGTCGAGGTCGACGTCGCGATCGTAGGAGGGGGATTTCTAGGACTGTGGACCGCCTACGAAATCGTTCAAGCCTCCCCCTCGAGTAAAGTCGTCGTCTTAGAAGGCGAAGAGGTCGCTCACGGCGCCTCCGGACGCGCCGGGGGGTTCGCCATGACGCTTCTCGACATGAGCTTGTCGCACCTCCTTCGCAACTACGGCCCCGATGCCGCCAAGGATGCGCACGAAGCGGTGGCCGCCGCCGTCCACGAGATCGGAGACATCTGTAAAAAAGAAGGAATCGACTGTGACTATCACCTGGGCGGCCTTTTGGTAGTGGCGACGAACCCCGGTCAAGAAAATCGCGTCAGAAGCGACCTTCGGGCAGCCCAACAACTCGGACTCGAAAGAATTCGAGAGCTCTCCGGAAAAGAGGTACGAGAGGAAGTCGATTCGCCAACCTATCGGATGGCGCTCTTCGAGGAAGACTGTGCGGTACTGCATCCCGCCAAACTGACACGCGGGCTGGCGTCCGTCGTCGAGTCCCGCGGCGTATCGATTTTCGAAGGATCCCCCGTCGAGGCGATCGACAATGAAGGAAAGAACAAGAAGGTTCGTCTTAGAACCCCGTCCGCAAAAGTAGTAGCCGAGTCGGTCGTGCTGTGTACGAACGCTTGGGCCTATCGACTACCTCGATTCAAGCGAAAGATCATCCCTCTTTACACCTACATATTGCTCACCGAGCCTCTCGACGACCGCCACCTCGACCGGATCGGCTGGCGGAAAAAACAAGGCATCGAAGACAAGCGGAACTACGTGCATTACTACAGGATGACCGCAGATAACCGCATTCTCTGGGGCGGTACCGACGGTGTTGTTTATCGCGACCTGGGAATCCATCCTCGTTACGACCGGAACGACGAGATCTTCTCGAAACTCGAGAAAACGTTCCGGAGAACCTTCCCCCAGCTCGACGACGTGAGGTTCACCCACCGCTGGGGAGGTCCGGTCGCCATGACCCCCACCTTCGTTCCCATCTACGGATCTTTCCCCGACTCGCCGGTCTACTACGGGCTGGGATGCAACGGCCACGGAATTGCGCCGGCCCGACTCGGCGGAAAGATTCTGGCCGATCTCGTACTGGGCCGAGACAGAGGCCTGACGAACCTCTTCTTCGTGAACGGAACCGAGATAGAATTTCCTCCCAATCCACTGGCATGGCTCGGCGCCGAGCTCACCCGACGCGCCCTGCTGCGGCAGGATTACGAGATGGACAAAGGCAGGCCGGGGGGCGAGATGGATCCACTTCTTCTGAAGCTGATCAAAAAGTTCAGCTGATGTGAGTGGTTCGAGTTAGGCGGTTGCGCATCGCCCCGAGGCCGGGGCATGAGCGACGGATCGGGCCCGGGCAGGGAAGTCGGTGATGGATCGGGCTGAGCGCGGGGCACCCCGTATGGACCGGGCTCGAGGAGGCGGCGATCCTCGATTCTCTCACGCTTTGCGACCCGCATAAACCGTAGGGGGCAACAAAAAGGGGTACGTCCTTCTACGGATCTTTTGTTGCCACCATCGATCCAGCCGCCTCGCCCTTTGAAGACTGCTCCATAAAAACGCGTCGCGACGGTGATATCTGTATGCCTCTTTCTCGGTAATAGGAGGAGAGACGAACCTATTGGCAGCTTCGAGAAAAACCGGAAGGACCGCCTCTATACCGTCCTTGTAAAGGTTTGCGGCCACGTCGACAAAGACGGATCGGAGATTGAAGTACGTAGAGATTATCTCTTCGGCGACAAGGCGCTTCACCGGCGCTCTCAGTACGGCGGGTAGGGAAGCAAGGAAGACGTCAACATCTAATAGATTCCGACCGGTGGAATCGCGCATCAGCGGCGTAGATACATCGAAGTAAACAAGGTCTCCTCCGAGGATTGCCCAGTTCGACACTTGTGCGTCCATTCCGACAGTGTCGCCGACCACCGAAGAAATCGTCCCTGCAAGCCGTTCCAAAAGCTCGGCGGCGACGGACGCCGACACCTCTCTGAGTTCTTCGACCAAAAGATGACCCCGGGGAACGGACGGCTGCACCACGTACGCGGCCAGTCGCCCGTCGGCTCGTTCTACATGGGAAAGTTCCGTCTCGATTACCTGAGCCCCTCGCTTTTCCAGCTCGGTCATGTAAGAAAAAAGGGTCTTTTTATAAGCAAAAAGCCGTTCGAGGTCGTCGAAAAGAGGTAATCGTTTGAGCGCCCATTGCCGGGATTCGGGCGGCCAGCCAATAACCAGAGTGATCTCGCCGTAACCGATGATGTCGAGCCCTTCGGGACGGCCGGACCGCAGAGCGGCTTCTACGGCGTCTTCGACCTCTGCGAGATCAGGGACCGATTCGGGCAACGTCTCTTAGTTGTTTCCAAGGGCGGAACGCACCCGGCCGACCAACTCTTTGGCTTCTTCCATGGTTATGACGAGCGGAGGGAGAAATTGCAGACACGATGTGTCGTTGTTGGCGTAGACCGCAAAGACGCCTTCTTGAATGAGTTTTCCGGCAGCCAGGATCCCTTCGCCAGCGTTCTCGAACTTGAACGACATCATCATCCCCTTGCGCCGCAGCTCGAAAGGAAGATCGGCAAATTCCTGCTCGAAATACTCGCCGATTCTGCGGACGTTCTCCAGGAAATCGGCTTGCTCGACTATGTCGAGCACCGCCAGCGCGACGGCGCAACCGAGCTCTGCTCCTCCAAAAGTTGAGATGTGGACGAAAGGATGCTGTCCCAACCACTCGAAAACAGCCGGGCCCAGAATCGTTGCAGCCATCGGGTATACGCCGCCCGACAGTCCCTTTCCCGTCACCACGATGTCGGGCCTCAGGTCTTCTGAGAGAAAATACCAGACCTCACCGGTACGTCCGAGGCCCGTCTGGACCTCGTCGAGGATGAACACGGCGCCCGCCTCTTTGCATATCTCCTGTACACCCTGGAGATAACCGGGCGCGGGAAGAGGCATTCCCAACGTAGCCGGGATCGGCTCCAAGATCACACACGCCGTGTCCTCGCCGACTTCGGCTTGCATTGCGGCTAGATCGTTGAAGGGTACTTGTACGAACCCCGCCAGATTCGGGCCGAAAGGATCTCTGTATTGAGGATCACCTGCAGCCAGAGCCAGTCCGGTATGGCCGTGATATCCGCCCTTTATCGAGACGACTTTCTGCCGGCCTGTAAATCCCTTGGAGAGCTTTATGGCAACATCTACCGCTTCTCCTCCACCCGGAGCGAAGACAGCCCCCGTCAGCACACCTCTGGTGCTCATGGCCAACCTTCTCGCAAGTTCCGCCCTCCACGGCGATACCAGGTGGTGGTTGCCTACGTCGATCTGGTCCAAGGCATCCTTTAGAGTCGAGACGATGCGGGGATTGAGATGTCCCAGATTGAAAACGCCGCCGTTGCAGTGGCAGTTGAAATAGCGACGGCCGCTGTAAGCATCTTCGAAGAAGACCCCTTCGCGGCGACCCATGACAATTTCGACGCCGAGTCGACGGAAGACCTCGACCTTGCCGGGATCGACATGAGAGGCGAAGACTTCGAATGTCTCGTCTTTTGAGGCGATCGGCATCTTCGGCCCTTTAGGGAATGAATCTTCGACCATGGGATCCTCCCGGAAGCGCCCGGACCGTAGCCTCGCTGTGAATCATACCGGCCTTGTTCCCGGTCGTCCGGCGCCCTGACCCGAACTCTCGCTTACTTTGCGGACCCCCCGGCGCCAGAAGCCAACTCCGACAAGAACTCTGTTATGGTTTCTGCAACCTCTTGCGCGGCATACCTGGCCGCCCTGAAGATGCACCACGTCCCGAGGCCCACTACTACAACGGTGTTCGCGAACAACGACCACCGCAAACTCTCGGCATAGTCCATTCCCGAAGCCTGAAGAAGGTCCGATAGCCCACCGATCAATATCGGCGCCACCGCCGCACCACAGACAGCGAGCGCCAGGCCGAATACGGCAAAAGACTGGCTGCGAACTCGAGGAGGTGAGGTAGCCGCCACTACTGCGATAAGCCCGGGCAGTCCGTAAGAAGCGACGAAAGCCCCTATCGCCATGAAGGCTACGACCAGCAACGGATGGGCGACCAGGAATGCTAGAGGCCAGGAAATCGCGAGCACCAGGACACCGGTCGCTCCGAATCGTGTCAGGTGTTCGAATCCCTTTTTGAGTTCCTTGTCCGCTCTAGGAGAACCCAGCCACGTTCCTGCAAACGCCGCAATTCCAAACGCCCCGAGCACTGTCGAGGCGCGCCCGGGACTGAAGCCGTACTTGCGCTCGAAGAGCGCGGGCAGCCAGAAGAGTATGCCGACGAGAGCGAATCCCACCGCCGCGTTGGCCGCTATGAGATAGCGCAAAGTCCGCTTTTTGAAGATCGTAGAAAGGCTTTCGAAGAAACCTTTCTTGTCCTCCGGCTCTTTGAGAAATGCCGTGAGCAAGGGATTCTGCTTGGACACCTGATCGATGTCCGATTCCCCGCGCTTCGGCTCTCGAAGAGTGAGTGCGTACAACCCGAACACAAGTCCGGGAATGGCCGCGGCCACGAAAGCCCAACGCCATCCATAGAGCTGGACGATGATTCCTCCCAAGACGGCGCCCAGTACCTGCCCTGCAGGATTCGCAGACCTGTGGTAACCGAGGACTCGACCTCTTACGTTTATCGGGTAGTAGTCGCTCAGAAGGCTTAGGTGCGTGGGACCGATCGTTCCCTGCCCGGCGCCGAGAAGAACTCTCGTCGAGAAGAGTTGAACGAAGCTACGAGCGACGGCCGCCAGAAGTCCGGCCGTCGCCCAAACCAGAGCACCGATCGTGATGATGTATTTGCGAACCCACCGGTCCGCCCAGGTACCCGCAGGAACACCGATGATTCCGGCCAACAGAACGAAAGCGAAGGGAAGTAAAGCAACGAGTGTGTCGGACGCTCCGAAGTCTTCTCGAATGGTCTCCATAGCGACTGCGAGAACCGAGCGGTCGAACTCGTCGACTGCATTGAGAACGAACAGAACTGTGATCGGTTTGAGCCCGTAGTCCCGCACTTTGCCCCAGGAAACCTCGAGACCGGCAGTCTCCGCCACGCCCTCGGTCTCGATCCTCAAATGTGTGCGAGCCGCTTCCTCTACGAGCTCTCGGACATCTCCGTCGGCAACCGCTTCTTCTGCCAAGACAGCTCCTGTATCGTTGTCGGTGACGTATTCGAGATTCCGCTCCCTTCGAGTGGTCGGCCGGAAAACCCCGAATTGGAAGTCCTATGTTATCTACACAGGGCGGTAGAAAGCCTTCGGTAGGCCCGGACGGCTACCCGTCGCAATCCACCGGCGTCGACGCCTATTATCGCCTTCCCGTCTGGGTCACCGCGCTCTTCGGCTTCATCCTGCAGGGATTAGGGGTCTACTGGGACATCGCCTGGCACATAGAGGTGGGCAGAGACAAGCTCTTCAGCGCCCCTCACAACGCTATTCTTTCGGGCATGGCCCTCGTCGGAACCTCGTCTATTCTCGCCATCGCTTACGGCGGCAAAGACACGGCGATAACCAAGGCGGCCTCCTTGAGCCTCGGAGGCGTGGCGATCCAGCTAGTGGGATTGGCCGTTATCGATGATTGGTGGCATCGAATCTACGGAATCGACGCGACGCTTTGGAGTCCCCCGCATTTGCTCACGCTTTTTGCGGGCTATCTCGCGCTTTTCGGATTTCTTCTCGGTTTGTCTTACGGCCGAAGCAGTGTTTCCCGTACTAAGTCCGATGTCTTTCTAGTCACAGGACTTGCGAACCTGCTGGTACTGGCCAACATCCTTTTGGCCGAGTACGACTTTGCATTTCCTCAATATCGTCTCGCCTACCAGCCTGTAGTTCTTGCCGCATCGACACTTTTCTGCTTGATGGCGGCAAAACAGGTGTTGGCTAGCAGATACGCCGCCACGACGGTGGCGGCGCTCTTCACGGTGATAAGGTTGGCGATGTGGCCGGTTCTAGGCGCCCTCGATCGTGTATCGAGACCGTTCGTCCCGGCAGCCGTCCTTGCCGGATTGGTAATCGACTTGACGGTACGCGACCGCCAGGGAGCGGCGCGTCCGAGCCGGATTGCAAAAAAGTCGGCTCTGATCGCTTCTGCAATAGCCGTGCCCGTCCTCTTGGCTGCTGCGCCGGTGGTAGGTCAGGCTTTGTCTGCCGTATTTGAATTGCCGCCTCCTACACCGGCGCCGGGAGCTTTGGTGCTCGGAGGGCCACCGGCCCTCGCGGCGGGAATCGTTGCCGGCTTGGCGGGAAGACGAGTCGGAATTCTCGTGGTGTCTGTTTCTGTTTCGGCAGAGAATGCCCCGGTTGACTCCTAAAGGTTCAGTGCGCGCCGCCTCGGTGCTGACGCTTTTCGCCCTCCTTCCTGTAAGCTTTCTCGTCCCCTCCCCACAGGCGCAGGCGCATAAACCCGACGGCGATCGAGCAGATAACCGGTGGGTAGGCAAGCGACCCGTATACGCAAGACCGGTAGGCGACGGCGAATCCATCGACTATTCAGTCGTTCTTGAGAATCTGCCCCAAAAAGGAAAGACCACCAAATTGGAGTTTCGGAGGTCGACGGGCGGCTCGAGCCTGGACGCCTGGCTTTACGGGCGGCTCGAGTCCGATTGTCCGAGCGCGGATGCGGGTTGTCTCAAGCAGCCGGCCCGCCAGGTAGGAAAAGACAACCGGCTGGGGGGATTTGCGGCTTCTTATTCGACTGCGGCAGAAGGATTCGTCGTCGAACTGGAATGGCCGGTGGAAGGCAGCTATCACGGATTCTTGAGAATTCTGGACGGGGACCTGCTTGTTATAGCATTTCTGCACGTCGATGTTGTCTCCAATACCGACTCATCCGATCGATCGGCGCAGATTTCGACCACGCTCCCTCTTTCGGTGCTCGGAAGAGCGGCGCGAGACCGGGCGCAAGACGCGCCGCCTTGGTGGCTCAAGCCGACCGCGTATATGCTGCTTGCCTTGTTAGCGTCCGGGGGATTGTGGCTCGCGCTGACCACACCCGGCCGTATGGCGCGCAGGCGTCCCCAGAACTAGTACGAGAAGGGAAGAGTAAAAAAGCAACGGTGCCCGAAGAGCCTCTGAGAAATACGCCTCGTCTACTGCGGTTCGCGACCATCCTCACGATCGCTTTTTTAGTGTCATCCGCATGCGCCGGCCCCGCTGGAACTCCTCCAACGCCGGTGGTGGTCGGCGAAGGAGCCGGTGAGAACCCGTCTGCCGGAACCGAAACCGGGTCCACCCTTACCGACGGGATGCCGCCGGAGGGGCCCAGACAACTAATACGGGCCGACTTTCCCACATCCATTGCTATCTCCCGCACCGAAGAGCTTTTCTTCGCCGAACGCTCCGGTCGCATCTGGAAAGCGGACCTCTCTGGGGGTCGACCAAAAGGCGACTCACCGCTCAGGCTCGTCGCACACTTTGAGGTTTCTACGGAGGGAGAACGGGGACTCCTCGGAATCGCTCTTCATCCGGACTATCCGCAAACTCCATACCTGTACGTCTTTTTGTCTCCGGCATCGAAACCGGAGGCGGGAGAAGTTCATCTCCTGGAGCTCGAAGACGCAACCGTGGTTCGAGACAGCGTCATCGTCGAATTCCGCTCGGGACGAGGCTGTTGCCACAAGGGCGGCAGGCTCGCCTTCGGGCCGGACCGCAAGCTCTACGTGACCTTAGGCGACGGGCAAATACCGACGGCGGCTACAGATATAAGCGACCTGCGCGGCAAGATTCTTCGCTACGAGCCGGACGGGTCGACCCCGAAAGACGGTCCATTCGGGGCCGACAGTCCGGTTTGGGCTTACGGCGTGAGAAATCCCTTCGGGCTCGCCTTTAGCGCCGATGGCGACGCCTTCTTCACCGACAACGGTCCCTCCGGAGGCGACGGCCCGCGCTGTTGTGACGAGATCAATCGCCTCCAGTCCGGCAGCAACTACGGATGGCCCGATTCCTTCGGACCGCGCCACAACCAAGGCCTTGCGCCCATCTGGCATTCTGGAGACTCGGTCGTGGTCCCCACAGGGATTGCCGTAGTGTCCTCCGAGAGATTCGGAGCTCTGAGCGGCGCCGTGGTCTTCTGCAGCTTCGCCGAGAGACGCATGTTCGTGATAGATCGAGAAGGACGCGACTGGAAGGAAGGGCTCTCGACGCCCGGGAGAGGACCACAGGGATGCTCGCTCGATGTCAAACAGGGTCCGGACGGGAGAATTTACTTCGCCGACGCAGACGCCGTCTACGTATGGGGATAGGCCACCCTGAGATTCAGTCCTTCTTGACGAAGGGTTTGTTGCCGTAAGAATCCAGGTGAGTCACCTCTGCGGCGGGTTTGCGCGTAGTCGGCCCGTAGCGGCCCTTCGGCCATCCCAGAGGGATGAGACACACAGGCTCGACGGATACGGGCAGGCCGAGCAACCTTTTTACCGCCCACTTGTTCCAGAGGGGAAGCGTCACCAAACCCGCTCCCAATCCCACAGCCCGGGCCGCCAGCAAGAAGTTCTGGACCGCGGGGTAGATCGAACCGTAGTAGGTGGAATAAGCCACAGATGGCTGAGGTATGACGAAGGGAATCTTCCAGCCCCTGAGACAGGGAACCACCACGACGGGCGTTTCATCGAAGTGGCGGATCTGATACTCGACCGCCTTCATGATCTTTTGTGTCCTTTCGTCCGTACGGACCCGTCGACCTACCGATCCATAAACACTCCACGCTTTCTTGTACAGACGCTGAAGAGCGCGTTTTTTCTCCGTGTCCTTGACGATTACGAATTCCCAATTCTGGGCGTTGGAGCCCGTCGGCGCCTTGGTGGCGAGTTCGACGAGGCGAAGAACGATCCGGTCGTCGACCGGGTCGGGCAAGAGGCGACGGATGGAACGCTGGGTCTCCATCACCTCTACTAAGGGCTGTTTCAGTCCTTCGAGAACGTCTTTTTGGGTGTCTTCGTGCGATCTTTCCTTCGGCGACACTGGGAGTCCTCCTCGCTCGAGCAGCTCCGGTCGCCAAGATTATCCGAGACTCAGTAAGACTTGGGAAGGTTCAGAGAATGCTGTGCTATGAAATTCAGAATCATCTCACGGCTGACCGGCGCCGTTCTCATCAGTCTGGCCATGGGCCACAAATCGCCCACTCCGTACTCCACGGTCAGGCCGTTGCCACCGAGCACTTGCATCGCCTGGTCGATGCAACCTATAGCGGCCTCGGCCGCTGCGAACTTCGCTGTGTTGGCAGCCTCCCCGGCCGGCATCCCTTTGTCGAAAAGCCACGCCGCTTTTTGCGTCATCAAAGCGGCCAGATCCAATTGAATTTTTCGCTCCGCCAGAGGGTGCGCCAGGCCTTGATGAGCGCCGATAGGCACGCCCCAGACCGATCGCTCCCGGGCGTACTGTGCCGCTCTTTGCAACGCATATCTTCCCAGCCCCACAGCCATAGCCGCGGAGGTGATCCGCTCGGGATTCAACCCGTGAAAGACTGCTTTGAGCCCCTGATTCTCATGGCCGATCAGCCGGTCGGCGGGCACCTCCACGTCATCGAAGTGGAGCAACCATTGCTTTTCGGGCGCCGGGATTATAGTCTCGATCAAGCTCTTCTCCAATCCCTTGGCATCGGCGTCCACGACAATCAGCGAAAGTGCCGCCCTTCCTCGCTCGTCGGTGCCGGTTCTCACGACAACCAATATCCACTCTGCTTCGTCGACTCCCGAAATAAAGGTCTTGGCGCCTCGTATTAGATAGGAGTCTCCGTCTCGGCGAGCGGTCGTAGAGATGTTGTGAGAGTTCGAACCCGCATCCGGTTCGGTGATCGCAAAGGCCATCACCGCCTCCCCGGAAGCGAGCTTGGGAAGAAAGAACTTCTTCTGATCTTCGGTACCGAAAGCACCGATGACCGTAGCCCCGATAGCCTGGGAGACCACCAACAACAAAAGCGGGGTCCCGGCAGCCGCCGATTCTTCGCAAAGAAGACAGAGTTCGGAGATCCCGCCTCCTGCTCCTCCGTATTCTTCGGGGATGTTGAGACCGATGAATCCGTTCTTGCCCAGTGTCCTCCAAAGCTCCGTCGACTTTTCGCCCCTGGAGGCTCTCTCCTGGAACCAGCTTCTACCGTAGTCGGAACAGATTCGAGCTATGGCTTCCCGGATCAGTTTGTGTTCTTCGGGTTCTGTGAAGTCCGTCGTGACCTCCTTAGGTTGGTCGATACCGAGTACAAAACAATCTGCGCGAAACGAGGACGCAATCAGGCTAAATCAGTTCTTGCCGAAAAGTCTCGCCGCAGCGATTCCCGACCGTACGGCGCCCTCGATGCACGGCATCGACATCCAATCTCCTGCAAAAACCACCGGCAGAGATTGCTTCCAGGATGCGAGGTTCGTCAAATGCCCTGGAGAGAAGATCGGAACCGCCTCCGGCCACTTCACTACCCGGACGGTATGACAACGGTCGATGGCGAAAAGCTGAGGATCGACCGCAGCGGCGCGCTCCCACAAAAGCTTCTCTACCTTTTCTTCAGGTTCGTCGAGCAATCCCGCGGCGAACCTGCCTCCTGCTCCCACCAGCGCTGCGGCGTGTCCCTGGGGGAGCGATCCCCACAACCAGCCGGCGGAACCGCGCGAAACCGTAACGACTTCTTCGGCGCCATCGATCGGATGTATCTCAGCCCTTGCGGAATTTCCTACGCGAGCCCCGTAGACACGCACGTGGGGGGCGTACCTGACAGAGTAGATCCAGGGAGGAAGGTCGATTCCGTCGATGATATGCCGCATCCGGGTAATCGGCGCCGCGACTATGCAGCCGTCGAAACGTTGGGTGGAGAGATTGTCGAAAACCAGATCGACCCCGGATCCCCGGCCGGCCACTACCCTGCGAACGGGGGTGGAGGTCGCCACATCCACCTCTTCCGCCAGGCGAATCCACATCGAATCCATGCCGTCGGCGAGCGAATAGAAGCGGCTGAACATCAAGGCTCTCGCGAATCCTCTTACCGACGCTGCAGAAAGTTCGGAGAGTCCACAGTAAAGAGCCGAGACCAACGACTCGAATACAACGGGAATCGACCTCTCCCCCACCGCTTCACCGACGTGAGCTTCGGCGTTTATGGTGTCGAAGCGCAGATCGGGAGTGAAGTCCGAGCGCGGATGCCGCAAAAGCAGGCCTGCGCCCCAGAAAAGGAGTCTCACCCGTTCTTTGATCGACAAAAGCGAGAACGACAAACCGGATGCCAATCCGCTCGGTACCTTGTGCAATTTGCCGTCCTCGGAAAGATATCCGCAGGTGCGGAGGTCGATAGGCTGAAGCCGGCCCGTCGCCCCGATTTCCTCGAGAAGTCCAAAAGTCTCCCGGTAGAAGTCGGCCAACCATCCAGCGCCTGCGTCGAGGTGATGACCCGGGCCGATCCGGATAGTCTTCGTACGCCCTCCGACCCGGTCTTCCGCCTCGAAGACAACCGGGGTGTGGCCGGAGATCTTCAGAAGGTATGCAGCCGTCAAGCCCGCCGGCCCGGCCCCGACGATACCCACTCTCATGCTTTCACCGGCCCCGCCCGCATGAACTTACACCTACATCCCCAGCGTATGCGCTCTTACGTCTCCAAGGACGACAACGCCCTCCAGTCCCCATATCGTCAACGACCGACACCGGATAAAGAGCAGGTTCTAAGAGAGCGCGGCGTCGCCGGGCCTACGACGCGATGGTCGACACATCCGGGAAGTCCCAGGGCCATGCCTCTTCGAACGCTGCGGCGAATCGCAGAACGAGGTCCTCCCGGAATTTGGGCCCTACTACCTGCAAGCCTACCGGAAGCCCGTCGGATGTCTTTCCGCACGGGATAGATGCGGCGGGATGACCGGTGAAATTGAACGGGTACGTGCGGATGAAACCGGTCGGGCCTACGGGCTGCCCGGCAACCTGCACAGGGTGAGGTCCTTCGGCCTCGAACGGAGGCGTCGCTGTGACGACGCACAGCAAGAGTTTTTGGTCGCCCAAAAGCTCGTCGAGCTCGCGTACGAACTTGTATCGCATCGAAAGGGCCATCTGGTAGGTCTCGAGAGCGACGGCTCGGCCGACCTGTAACGAGAGCAAATACATCGGATCGTAAAGATCGGCTTTTTCGTCGATGTCTTTTCCCTGGTTGAAGGCGCCGTCGGCAGTCGACAACGTCAAGGCGTAGTTGACCGGATCTTCCGAGAAGACCGCCTCGACCTCTTCGACCCTAACCTTTATCTCGTCCAAGCGGTCGATAGCCGCGCGAACCACGGATTCGATTTCGGGTTCGATCGGACCCCATCCCAGGTTGAGGCAGACCACGGCATCGGCGCCGTCGAAGGGCTCGTCGAGGGCGGCTCTGTACGAAATATTCGGGTGAGGAATCGAGAACGGATCCCCCGGGGCGGGCCCGGCGGTAATGTCCAGGAACAAAGCTGCGTCCTTGACGGTCTTGGTGATCGGCCCGTGGCAAGCGAGGAACTGCCAGCCGTCCGCTATGTTGTGGCCCACCCTACCCAGTTGCGGCTTGAGTCCGAATAGCCCTGTGAATGCCGAGGGGATGCGAATCGAACCGAGTCCATCGGATGCCGTGGCTATTGGCACCATCCGGGCGGCTATAGCTGCCGCCGATCCACCCGACGATCCCCCTGGGGTAAGCTTCGTGTTCCACGGATTGCGGGCGGGCCCGAAAAGAGGTGGGTTGGTAAATCCGCTCCATCCGAACTCCGGCGTATTTGTCTTGCCCACCACTACCGCACCGGCCCGTTTGAGCAACGCGACTTCCCAGTCGTCTTCTTGCTGAGGAGGGTCGTCGGCATGCAGCCGACTTCCGAAACTCGTCCTGAATCCTGCGGCGTGCTGGAGATCCTTTACGCCCAGAGGAAGACCTGCGAGGGGACCCGGATCTTCTCCTGCCGCTATTCTCTCTTCGAGTTTGCGGGCATCGCTCAATGCCAGATCTGGTTTGACTTCCACGAAGGCATTGAGAGCTGGATTCAAGCGCTCTATTGTGCTCAGGGCTTGCTCTACCAGCTCGACCGGCGAAATTTCTTTGGAGCGGACCCTAGCAGCGATCGACTCGATCGGCTCGACCGAAGCACTCATCGAGACACCACCTCCAATCTCAGACAAAGATCAACATGCCCGAGCGATGCCGGCCCTGGGGATGCGACCTATCCTTCGATCATTTCCGCTATACGTTGCGACGCTAACCAAGCCATCGCAACGATGGTGTGCTGCGGATTGACACCCATATTCGTCGGCAAGACGCTGGCGTCGGCAACGAACAGCCTTTCGATCTCCCAGGTCTCGAACGACGGGTTCACCGCCGAGTATTTGGTCGACGCCCCCATCCGGCACGAGCTCATGTAGTGTGTCATCACTATATTCATCTTGGTGGCATCGAGGGCCTCGGGAGTGATGAGCCTCAGTTCGTCCGGAGAAGTCATGCGCTGGGGCAGGCCGTAGACTCCCGGCATGACGTACTCGGCGCCCGCTTCGAACATCATCGTCGCAGCCGCTTTGATGCCGTTCGCATAGATCTCGAGATCGCGCTTATCGATAGAAAACCTGATCGGACTCTGAAAGCCTCTAGAAGGCACGATCCTGCCTTCAGCGTGAGATCGCACCAACACCGCCCACAGGGCCGCGTGCTCCAAGTTCGAGACCTCTTCCATCAAGGCGCGTCCGAGTCCGGGAAGACGTACTGCAAGAAGCTCGGGTGGCAGAGCCAGGGTCTCGAGTTTGAAACGCGCAGAGCGAGGAGGAACGGCCTGAAAACCCTGAGTGGCGCCGTCCCACATCCTCACTTTTTGAGGGAAAAACCCGAGCACGCCGACACCCGGGTGCCCTTGGAAATGAAGACCGATCTGGGGCATCCTGAGCCCGCTTCTCATGAGTAGAAGAGGCGTCTGGACGGCCGACGCCGCCACCACCACAGCCTTTCTTGCATTGAATCTAAAAGGTCGACCGTCGTCTCGACCGTCGCCGGCGATAGCCGTATTCAACTTCCTTCCCTCCACGCCGACGGCGCGTCCATACCTGAGAAGCACTCTGTCGACCCGATGCGAAGGGAAAACCGAAGCGCCCGCCTTCTCGGCCTCGGGGATATAGGTCACGGCCATCGACTGCTTGCGCCGGCCCTGGCAACCTTGCAGGCAAAGCCCCGAGCCCTCGCAGTTCTTTACGTTTCGGGAAGTAGGCTCCGGCCTCAAGCCGACTTTCGAGCACGCGGCTCTCATAAGCCGATCCGATTCGGAAAAAACCGACTCGTCCGTCGGAGCTACAGAAAGGTCTTTTTCGATCGCGTCGAAGGCTTCGTCGATACGATCCTGGCGAAGGGTGTCTCGGAGTCCGAAGTCCTGACGCCACGAATCCAAAACGTCATCGGGAGTTCGCCAGCAAATCGCCGAATTTATGACGGTAGTCCCGCCCACGCATCGCCCCTGCAAGACCGGTATTATGGCGCTGCCCTGGGCATAAGTGGTCCCGAAGTCGCGGAAGGTGCGCTTCATCGCGCGCCAGACGTTCGCATCGAACTCGTCTTCGGTGACCCGCGGTCCTTCTTCGACGAGGGCGACTTCGAATCCTGCTCGAGCCAGATTTCTGGCGCAGGTGGCGCCCCCGGCGCCCGATCCCACGACTACTACGTCGAAGACCTCGTCAGTCGATGCTCTCACCGCTTGCGACTCCGTCGTCTGAGGGGTCTTTGTCCTCGTTGCCGAACAACGAGACGACCGACACCGGCGAGACGTTTCTACTTTTCACGTATCCGATCCGCTCTCTCACCTCCGGGAAGCCGAAAAATCCCAGAGCGGCTACGGCCTTGAGCATCAAAGCGACATACCTGAGGTAATAGATTCTCGAGTTGTAAAAGCGCATGAGCAGCCGCTCCCTCATATCCAGGGGAAGGCGAACAAAAGAGCGTCCGGCAGTCAGATAAGCGCTCACATCGAGAAGCCAGAAGAGCGCCCTGAGCCCCATCCGCAGCCTCGGTGGATACGTGGCTACTACATCGAGCAAATACGCCCGCATGTCCACATCCGGCGCGCCTATCCCCAAAGGAGACCCTTCGTACGAAGGAAAGATGGCCTCGAAAGCCGACAATGCGATGCGTTCTTCCCGTGGGAGCAGCAAAGAAGCCATAGACTCTTCCAAGTTGGCGTCTTTTAGGAAGTCGAATACTCTCGAACGTCAACGCAAGATTACTAGAAGCGTTTTTCGGGGAACTAATTTCGGCCCCGGGCGCCGAGCCCATCTGGTTGGAGGAAGAGATGCGAATCGTAGATCTCGAAGTTTATGCATGCCGCTTTCCGCTGCCTGCGCCGTTCAGTCCATCGTGGACACCGGGTATTACATCGAGAGACAACGGCGTGGCGATCTTTTTGGTCAAGACCGACGAAGGAATAGACGGCATCGCCGCCGGCCTTGCTGTGGGCCGCGAGTGGGCCGGGCTCGGATATCTCTTCAAAGCGTACCTTCTCGGCAGAAACCCCCTCGAAATCGAGAAACTCGTGGCGGTTTTGCGCAACTCGACGAGGGTGCTGGGTTTCAGAGCCGGGTTCTTGGACGTAGCTTTGTGGGACATAGTCGGCAAGGCCGCAGGTATGCCTCTTTTCCGACTGTTCGGAGCGGAAAGAGATTCGCTAGAGGCCTACGCATCGTTCGGCGAATTGCGCAGTCCCTCTGAATGGAAAGAGGCAATTGCGGCTGCCAAGGAAGCCGGCTTTCGCGCAGCCAAGATAAGAGTGAGGCACGAGACGATCGCCGAAGACGTTGCCTGCGTGGAAGCGGCGCGTGAAGCCGCCGGACCCGAGATGGCTCTCATGGTGGACGCAAACCAGGGCTGGCGAATCGAAGGCTTCGCCCCCTCTGTGGTCTGGGACCTGCCGCGAGCGAAGAAATTCGTGCGAGCCATAGAAGACCTCGACATCACCTGGCTCGAAGAGCCGCTCGACCAGTACGACGCCGGGGGATACAAAATGCTGCGAGACTTTTCGTCGGTGCCCATCGCCGGCGGCGAGATGCTGTCCGACCTGGGTCCTTTCGAGCTGATGATGAAGAGCGGCGCTTATGACTACGTGCAGCCGGATACGACTTTTTGCGGCGGAATTTCGATCGCCAGGAAAGTGGCCGCAATAGCCGAAGCAGCAGGGGTCGGCTTTGCGCCTCATACGTGGACCAACGGAATAGGGCTTGCCGCAAACATGCATGTTCTCGCCGGCGCCCCCAACGGCTCGATGCTGGAGTATCCGTGGAATCCCCCCGGATGGGTTCCGGCCGCAAGAGACGCCATGCTGACCGAGCCCATCGAGGTCGGTCCCGACGGGAAAGTGACTCTGCCGGACAAACCGGGCCTGGGTATCGAACTCGACTTCGATGCCATCCTGGCTCATGGAGAAAAGCTGGCATGAGCGAGGGTTCCTCACGCCCTCCACGTTATGCGGTCGTGACCGGCGGCGGCCGGGGAATCGGCCGGGCTATAGCCATGCGGCTTGCGGCATGCGGGGTCGGAGTGGCCGTATTCGACAGAGACGAAGACGGCGCCCGCTCGGTCGCCCGGGATGTAGAGGCGGCTGGAGTTCCGGCTCTTGCTGTAACGATCGATCTTTCCGACACCGACTCGATTCCCGGCGCCGTCGAGCAGGTCTTAGCGGAATGGGGATCCATCGAAATCCTCGTGAACAACGCCGGATGGGACGAGATTCACCCGTTTTTGGAGACTGACGCCCGATTCTGGGAGACGATCCTACGAATCAACTTGCTGAGCGTCCTGGGCATGTGCAGAGCCGTCGCACCGATCATGGTCGAGCGCGGGTATGGAAGGATCGTAAACATCGCCTCGGACGCGGCGCGGGTCGGCTCGACGGGAGAGGCCGCCTATTCCGGCGCCAAAGCCGGAGTCGTAGGCTTTTCTAAATCTCTGGCTAGAGAGCTGGCCCGCCACGGAATCACGGTCAACGTCGTCTGTCCGGGCCCGACCGAGACGCCTCTACTCGACGAAATGTCGGAAAAGAGCGAGCGAGCATCGAAAGTTCTGAAGGCGGTTGCCAGGTCGATACCTCTGGGGCGACTCGCTCGACCCGACGATGTGGCATCCGCGGTCGCATTCTTCGCATCGGAGGAAGCAGGATACATAACGGGCCAGGTCCTCTCGGTGAGCGGCGGGCTTACGATGGCGGGCTAGAGGCAATCGCTATTTATTCATGATCGAAAACGAGGATTCGCAGGAAGAAAGCGGCGCCGAACAGCCGTCCTCGCCTGCTGCGAGACGTCCGGATGCGATCAGGCGCCGCGGATCGATCGCAGTCGTGGCGGCGGCGCTGGTTGCAGTAGCAGTGCTCGGCGTTTATCTGGCCGTAAGGAGTGACAAAGGCCGGATTCGTTCCGACTCCGGAAGCGCCCCTGAAGGAACCGCTACTTTCTATACCACCATCTCCGGCACTACGCCGCCGGCCGCCATCGGATTCTTTTCCAATCGAGCCGAAGACGGCAGTCCTTTGCACTCCGACGCAGACTCCGTATGGCTGGGATCTTCTGCAGGCGGCGAGCCCGACGACGGAATCGTCGCGCCTCCCGTCGCAATCGAGGAGAACGGACCCCTGACACCGGCGCCGGCCACGCTAATCCCTTGTTCGGAGAGTCATCTCTATGCAGTGGTTTCATTGCCTGAAACTCCAAATCGCTTACGACCCGGGGCCGTCGCGTACCTGAACGTCTTTGCCGACTGGAACAGAGACGGTCGTTTCGACGGCGCCGACGACTGTGCCGAAGAATGGGCGGTCAACAATTACGAAATTCCTATCTCATCGATTACCGACCGATCGATCGCTTTCGAACTGCCATTTCCCACCGGCGAACAGACCTTGGAGCTATGGATCCGGGCGACGATAACCCTAGACGAACGCCTTGGTGGACCTGTTCCCAGGAAGCCTTACAGAACAGGAGAGACCGAGGACTATTTCGTCAGCCGAACAGTTCGACAAAGTAGCGCGACCATGCCGCCGGGACCCTGTTCGGGTTATCTTCCGGCCGCATTACCCGCAAATACGACTTCGATTCTCGATGCAGGGTGGACGACTCCTTCAGCGCATACCGCCGACTCCGGATCCGCTCCGGATTTCTCCGCCTCGTTTGACAACGTCACCGACTCGGCGCCGGCCGCCGACCTGGACGAGAAAACCGCAATGGCCACCGTCACGTTACCCGATGTATCTGAACTGCGTTACGGCTACGTCCGTTCCGGATCGAGCCGTTGTCGATTCGTCACGGCGCCGGCCTCGATCTTCAAAACCTTTGCCCCGCCTCGAAACCTCACCCGCCAAAGAGCGGACTCCGAACGATCTGAAACACACAAAGAACGCCGCGATCTCGTTGCTTATTGCGTGGACCGGTCGATCTTCTCCGACGGTGCAGCTATTCTCGCCATCCATCGGTTCTACCGGACGACCGAAGCTGCCACAGCGCCCAGCTCAGCGAACGCATCACCAGCCCCAGCCTCTGCAACGACGGGCGAGTCCGAGATATCTGCGGTGTTGCGCGATCCGGATGCGACATCGAGTCCCACGGCAGAAACAACTCAGACCCTCCACCCCGGCTCGGCGCCGGAATCCATATGGCTGACCGACGGCTCGGGCGCGCTGAGAGGTCTGGCGATCAAGGCATCGAGCGAATTGCAGAACCGCCACTATCAAATCCGGTTGCGGTCGGGACCCGGCGGCAGCATCGCTACCTCGTGCTCGGTGACCATCGCCGGACCCGCACCCGACCCGAAAGACTCGGCTTCTGATAGCGCCGCCGACGCGAACCCGACCTACATCGGAGGCGACTACGACGTGACTTTCTCGAAGAAATCCGATTCGTGCGGAATCTTCGAACTCCGAAGCGTGGAGTGGCTGAGAATCCGCCAGTACGGGGACCGCATCGAGGTGCAAAGGGAAGCCGGAAATCTTTCTTCCGGAGTCATCACATCGCCCACATCGTTCAGAGCCACCGGATCGGGCAATGCCAGAGACGGCACCCCGTACATCGAGTCCTACAGCGCAAAGATCGTGCCTGATGGATTTGCAGGCACCTACGACTTGCAGCGAGACGGGTGTAGGGCGTCTTTCGATATCGAAGGAACCCGGCGCAGATAAGAAACCTCTCGAAACTGCGACCCGAACCCCCTCATCGCGTCGTAGCCCGGTACGCCCCCATCGCCAGAAAGGCCGCCAGGAAGGTCCCCGCCGCACCGACGAGCAGCGCCGCCCTCGGACCGAATTGCTGAGAAATCCAGCCGACTATCGGTCCGCCTAGAGGAGTCGATCCTAAGAACGCCATGGAAAAAAGAGCGAGCACGCGACCGCGCATCTCCGGCGCCGAGTTGACCTGGAGCGTGGAATTAGCCAACGCGAGAAATGCTGCGGCGCCCGCACCCAGCAAGGGCGCGGCGATGCCGGCTGCTCTGAAACCCGGCGCTAGAGCGAAGCCCGAAAGAAAAGCGCCGAAAAGAAGCGTGGCAAATATCAGGTGACGTCTGCGGGGCCTGGAGAGCGACGCGACGGCGAGCCCTCCGATCATAGAGCCTACGCCGGCCAGGGCGACCACCGTGCCGAACGACTCCGGGCCTCTTCCGAACGCCTCCTTTATCAGCACCGGAATGATCACCTGGAAATTGAAGGCGAGCGTGCCTACTATCGCCATCATCGAAAGCGGTATCCAAAGATCCGGCGATCCTGCAACGCAACGAAGCGCTTCTCGCAACTGCCCTCGCCTTTGCTCGACGGGCTTGGAGCGGTGCAGCTCCTCCGGCCGCATCAACAGGTACGCGAAAAATGCAGCGATATAGGAAGCGGAATTCAGGAAGAAACACACCGCCGCTCCCGCTCGAGCGAGCAGAACACCCGCAAGAGCCGGACCGGCGATTCGAGTCGTGTTGATCATCACCGTGTTCAAACTGACAGCGTTTGTGGCCCGTCCCACTCCGACCATCTCTGTGATGAAGCTTTGCCGAACCGGGTTGTCGAACGATTGCGCCAGACCCAGCATCAAAGCCAGAAAGTAGATGACCGCAACATTGGCTCTGTCGAGAGACGTTACGACCCCCATCGATCCGGCAGCGGCCACCGCCAGAATCTGAACGCGCATCAGCAGGAGGCGTTTGTCGGCTCGATCGGCTACGACTCCGGCATACGGAGCGAGAAGCATCATGGGGAGAAATTGGAGAGCGAAGAGGACTCCCACCGCCGTGCCGCTTCCCGTGATTTCGAGCACGAGCCACGATTGGGCGACGAGCTGCATCCAGGTTCCGGTAAAGGACACAGCCTGGCCTATAAAGAAAAGTCTGTAGTTCCTGTTGGCTAAAGAAGAAAAGATGCCTCCGGCCGGGCGCCGGTCGGCTGCTGCCTCAACTCCCACTTGACCTGCCGTTCATAGAAACGAGAATGGACCACGACTGCCCCGCATACCCGAGAAATACCAAGCCGGCGTCTTACCACCCCGGCGCAGCCTCCCCGACCCATCGCGGCAATTCTTCGTAGATGTAAATCCGGCCTTCTTCGAGAACTTCGGCGAAATAAGGGAACATATGCGGCATTGCCTCCCATTCGACCGATTCCACATCGACCCCAGCCCGCTCCAGCGCCTCGGCAAATCGCGATGAGTCGTCCCTCAGGGTGTCGCGCTCGGCCCCATCGACTCTTATTGGAGGCAAGCCTTCTAGCCGGGCATAGAGCGGACTGACCCGGGGATCTGCGCGCAGCTCGTCGGGAACGTAGGCACCGGCGAAAGCTTCGGTGAGTTCGGAGCTCAGGATCGGATCTTTACCCGCCATCTCGGCCTGGGACCGAGAAGAATTGGTTAGATCGAACCAACCCGTTATGCAAAAGATGGCCGGAATCTTCTCGCCGATGTCTCCCCTCTCATCCCTGAGGGCCGTACAGGCGCTTACAGCCAGGTTCGCCCCTGCAGAGGTTCCCCCGACCACGCAGGCGCTCACCCCGCCCAAGAGATCTGCCGCATCAGAAGAAATCGCCCAGCTAACGGCCGCTTTTGCGTCTTCGAGCGCGGCGGGGAATCGATGGCGCGGGGCGAGGCGGTAGTTCGGAACCAGGATCGGCGACTCCAAGGCCTCGGCGATCCTTAGAGTCAGACCTCTTTCGGATTTTGCCGACCCGATACAGAACCCGCCACCGTGGAAGTAGACGATGAGGCGGCCGGGGCGTCTCTTTTTCGGAGCCCTGAGGACGGCCTCGCAGCTGCCGAGCCTCACCTCGACTTCGGTCTCAGGCGGCGCAGCCCCGGCGCCGAAGAAAGCGTCCGCCGCCTCCAGTGCCGCATGGAGAGCGCCGAAGCTCATGTCTTGTGCGCCCCTCATCTCGAGAAGTTCGAAAAGCCTGGATATCGTCGCGCTATCGCTTCTAGCCGGCCGTCTCGATCTCATTCGACTCCCCTTTGATTCGCAGAGTTCGTCTTAGTTGCTCCAACGTCATAAGGGCCGCAACGACGGCAAAGCCGGCAAAGGAAATCGCATATCCCAGGCGATCCAGCCCCGCCTTAGCTATGACCGGGCCCGATGTCTGCCCCAACCTGGCGGACGAAACGAACATCGCTACCGAGGTCGCCCTCAGGCCCGCAGGAGCGACCTCGGTCGCCCGGGTCTGCAAAGTGACGAGCGCCGCACCCTCGCCGACCCCGCATAAAGCTATCGCAACGAAGGCAAGCAGCCGGTTAGAGGCAAGCGACGCCCACGCCAAGAACGACATCCCCAACGCATATGCCGGAAATGCCATCAACAAAATCTGAGGCGGAGACATGCGCTGTCGCAGCCTGCCCGCCGAGATCGACATGGTCATAGAGGCTAGCGAACCGGCCGTCAAAAACAGCCCTATCGTCGCCGGCCCGGCGCCGAGGCGCTCTTCGAGCATCACCGGCGTCGATGCGAGGATTCCGCCGAAGATGAGTACGAACAATACGAATCCCCGCAGCATGATTCTCCTCAGAGCCGGAACTTCGAGGACACGGCGAATATTGCCAAAGAATCTTGCATTCCCCGCCGCTTCGCCTTCGTCGATGGCCGCATAGCCTCTGTTGTTGGAAAGAATCGATGCGGCGCCGACCGCGATCAAAAAGACCACCCAGAACGGGATGTAGACGAAGCGCCAGTTCTTCGAGGCAAGCAATCCCCCGAGCGACGGAAAAGTCGTCGCGCCTACCGTCAGAACCGCTGCGTTGTATCCGATATACCGAGTTCTGTCGATGCCGGTCACCAAATCTCCGAGGGTGACCACGACGAGGTTCACGAGTCCGGCCGACCCTATACCCTGGATCAACCTGAAAAACAAAAGCGTCTTTAGATTTGGCGCGAATGCGCAAAAGCCCCCACCTAGGCCCTGCAAAAGAAGCGCCGGAACCATGACCGCTTTTCTTCCGAAGCGATCGGCGAGCAAGCCGACCATAGGCGCCACGGCGATTCCCGGCGCCGAATAGGCCGAAAGGACGAGCGCTCCCGTCGTCGAGGACACTCCCAGGGAATTCGCCATCGCGGGGATCGACGGAGGGACGAGGGTGGCGCCCGACACTCCGGCGAGCGTCACCGAAAAGAGCACCAAAAGCTGCAGGCGGGATATGCGGCCTGCAGAGTTCGGCTCGGCGGTCTTCTCGGTCGCCACGCTCAGTCTCGCCGGGCGTCTGGACTCGATGACCCGGCCTCCTTGAGCAGGGAGCGGGCTACCGACATGCGGTGAACTTCCGAAGGTCCGTCGTAGATTCTGAACGCCCGCACGTCTGCATAGAAAACGCCGACCGGTGTGTATTTGGTAACACCGAGGCCTCCCAGAATCTGCACCGCGCGGTCGATCGTTCTTCCCACCGCTTCGGCTACGAAGACTTTGCACATCGAAGTCTCCAGCCTCGCTTGCTCCCCCTTCGATAGCTTCCAGGCCGCATGCAAGGTCATGAGCCGGGATGCGTGCAAGTCCATATACGCGTCGGCCAGCATCCATTGCACCGCCTGGTACTCGGCGATCCGATGTCCGAAGGCCTCACGCTCGAGCGCTCTTCGGGCTGCGATCTCGTAACAGCGCCGCGCCGCGCCGATCCACCGCATACAGTGAGTCAGCCTCGCCGGTGCGAGCCGGAACTGCATGAGAGCGAAGCCTTTTCCCCGCTCTCCGAGCATCGCGTCGGCCGGAACCCGACAGTCATCGAACTCGACTTCGCAGTGTCCTCCCGGACCTTCGGAACCGATAACCGGCGTTCTGCGCTTGACCACGAATCCGGGGTTGTCGGCATCGACCAGAAACAAGGAGGTTCGCTCGTGCGGAGGAGCGTCGGGATCGGTCACCGCGGCGACGATGGCGAAGGCTGCGCCGTCCGCACCGGTGGTGAACCACTTCTTGCCGCGGATCACCCATTCGTCGCCGTCTTCTACGGCAGTCGTTTGCATCATAGTCGGGTCCGCACCGGCGCCCGGGGCCGGCTCGGTCATGGCGAAGCACGACCTTATCCGTCCTTCGGTCAGTGGTCGGAGATAGCGTTCTTTTTGTGCGTCGCTAGCCCAGTGCAGCAGCAGATGCATGTTGCCCTCATCCGGCGCCGAGCAATGAAGGGCCAGAGGACCGATGGGGCTTCGACCCGCTTCCTCGAAAAGAGCGCACATACCGATAAAGCCGATGCCTTGTCCACCGTATTCTTCGGGCATGTGCGGTAGGTACAGCCGTTGCTCTTTAGCTTGGCTGCGCAAGCGATCTACTACCGCCGAGGTGCGAGCCTCGTCCTCGGTGCCGAGGATTTCGGACTCGGCCGGAATCACGGAATTGTTGATGAATGCCCGGACTCTTCGAGCCAGGTCCTCTATCTCGGGATCGAATTCGAAATCCATTGGATCCTCCCGATGCGGCAATGCCGAACCTCTCGAACCTCCTCAAAGTATCCCAGGAAGGCAGAAGACGGCCAGAGGTGGAGCGAGTGAGAAAGAATAGAACCGGTACCGACGGCGCCCAGGCGAGGTAGGACCTAAGAAGTGCGCGCAGAATCAAAACGCCGGAGTTTCTGGGGCTGGGGATACGAAGACCAAGCCTTAGACGATGCTCGAGCCTCCAACATTGCCGCTGCAGCGGCTGCTCGCATGGGAGAGTCGTGGAACGCCGGCCGGAGCGCTCTGCTCTCGCCACCGAGCATCGAAGATCTAGATCTGTCGCCGCCCCGCATCTCTGCGCCGAGTGCGCTTGCGGAAATCCTGACGGCCGATCCGTACGAACGCGCCTTGCATACCTACGGTAAGTCGTACCGAGACGTTCTTCGGGCGCTCCTCGGCGAATTTCACCACGCTCCCGATTATGTCGCCCTTCCTCGCAAGCAGACGGCCGATGCCGACATCGCCGCCGTCCTGGAATGGGCTGAAAAAGAGCGCCTCGCCGTCATCCCCTACGGAGGGGGCTCGTCGGTTGTCGGAGGTGTCGAGCCGCTGGTGGGAGAGGACTACAGAGGAACGGTTACGATCGACCTTAGAGAGGTCTCCGGCGTCGATGAGATCGATAAGTACTCACGAGCCGCATGCATCCATGCCGGAACCTTAGGGCCCCGCCTCGAAGAGGAGCTCCGGCCCCACGGTCTGACGCTTCGACATTTTCCGCAGTCGTTCGAATTTTCCAGCCTGGGGGGATGGATAGCCACCAGATCCGGCGGACACTATGCGACTCTTTACACCCACATAGACGACTTCGTCGAGTCGCTCGAAGTAATGACACCCAACGGGGTCGTAACCACCCGCAGGCTTCCCGGATCTGGCGCCGGGCCCAGCCCCGATCGGCTGTTCATAGGATCCGAGGGCACTTTGGGAATCATCACCAGAGCTTGGATGCGCCTTCAGCGACGGCCGGTCTTTCGCGCTTCGGCCGATGTCCGCTTCGAAAGTTTCGAAGACGGGGTCGAGGCCGTCCGGGCCATCTCTCAGGCCGGTCTCTATCCCGCCAATTGCAGGCTTTTGGATCGTGCCGAGGCACTGCTCGCCGGTGGCGACGGCAAAGTCTCGATCTTGATCCTCGGATTCGAATCGGCCGATCACCCCGTCGAGTCGGCTCTTTCGAGGGCGCTCGAGATCGCGCGCGATTTCAAAGGCGAGTGTTCTGCAGGGGCGATCCGAATCAAGAACGAAGAGGACAAAACAGAGGCCGGGTCTTCAGGCAAAGAGGCCGGGGCTGAAGGCGGTGCTGCCGGCAGCTGGAGAACGGCCTTTCTGCGGGCGCCGTACGGAAGAGACGCCCTGGTGCGATGCGGCTTCGTTACCGAGACGTTCGAGACTGCCGTTACCTGGGACAGATTCTCCGACCTGCATGCCTCGGTAATGGCCGAAATCCAGGCTGCAATAGATGAGGTATGCGGCGCCGGCTGGATCGCATGCCGCTTCACTCACGTCTATCCCGACGGCCCCGCCCCTTATTACACGGTCGTGGCCAAGGGCCATGCCGACCCACGGTCACGCCTCGCCCAATGGGACGAGATAAAGTCGGCAGCCTCGGATCTCCTAATAGAACACGGCGCGACCATTACCCATCATCACGCCGTCGGACGCGACCACAAGCGGTGGTACGAGATTCAGGCGCCCCCGCTGTATCGAGAGGCCCTGGCGGCGGCAAAATCCGTATTCGACCCCCACGGAATTCTCAATCCGGGTGCTCTCATCGATCCGATTGCCGTCGGCCGCTGAGGCGACAGATCATTTCTGAACGGCTCTCTACAGATCAGTTCGCAAAGTCGCACTGCTTGCAACTGTGAACAACGCTAGATGCAGACCACCTAACCTACCGGGCACACCGCGCCCGGAACTTCCCCTGCCCTTGTGAGTGATCCGCAGGGGGACAAATCTTATTCAATGTTACGTCTGGGTTCGTGTCGGCATCCTCGAGGGAGTCGGCCGTCAAATTGATAGGGTTAGAACCATCGGCATTCATCACCCATATGTTGCCTCCGCCAACTACCCCTGGTGTTGTCGAGCCACGGTCTGATCCGAAAGCAATTCGTTCTCCATCAGGGAACCACACGGGCGCAACGTCGGCCGAATCATAGGCAGACGTAATGTTTTCGAAGCCTGTTCCGTCTACATTGATGACTGCGATATCCCGGCCAGATGGTGAGACCGGGTCATCGTAGGTGAACGCTATTTTTGACCCGTCCGGTGCCCATGCTGGCTGATAAACGGCAACCCCCGGTATTGCCACAAGGGGCCGCGGGTTTGCACCCGTCACATCAACAAGCCAGATTTCCCGATTCTGGCTCTCGCTGACGTACGCGATCGTCGAGCCATCAGGTGACCACGCTGGTTCTCTGTTCAAGCCACCTGCCACAATAGTGTGCAAGCCTGTTCCGTCGGAGTTGACGATCATGATGTCTACACCGTTAGAAAAGACGATCTTCTTGCTGTCAGGCGACCAAGCGGGTCTCCCGTATACGCTGAAACCTAGGGAGTGGAGTGTCGTGACCTGCCGTGGGTTGGATCCGTCCGGATCCATCAACCACAGGTCGTACCCCGGACCCGTCCGATCCGAGACGAATGCGACGGCCGATCCGTCGGGGGCGACAGCTGGGTTCGCATCACTTGCGGGATTGTTGGTCAGATTGGTCTTGCCAGTGCCGTCGGATGCTATAACAAAAATCTCTGACTGTAGACCACCAATGGGACCGCCCGGGTGGTCGGAGTTGTAATAGATCAGCTCCCCTCTAACCAACCCCGGGGGAAAGGACGGCGGCGTGGCTATGGCGGCGTTGAAACTTAGGGCGGCAAAAAACACCACGGTGCTCAGGAGAATCGCAGCACGGCGCCCAGCCATGTCTACACCTCCAGATCTTTACCTTGGTGGCTTGCGTGGGGCGATTCGATATTGCCTGCCGCACGACGTCAACGGGTTGCTCAGAAGTCGGAGAGCGCCCAGCAACAAGGATCGCCGGAATCAAGACAGCCGGACGTTGCAGATATGTAGCGCATCGCCGGGGTGGATGTGCAGATCTAGTGTGGCGCCTGCAGCCGAGACGGCTATGTAGCGCGTAGCTCCCGGGGGAAGCTCCCGGGTCCTTGGTGTGGAGTATCCGGCTTCGGCCCAACTTCGCTCAGGAAATGAGACGGTATCCGTGAGAGTCGCACCCCTGGGAGAGAACACCGGAATGGTTCCGAGATGATCGATCTGTATGGCAATAAGGTTGGTGCTGGATTCTGGCGGCGCGGTCAAGGCGAGGCAGTTCTCGCCTACCGGCTTAGAGGCCGCGCCGCTGATCCTCTCGACGGCAAAGGGGGCCGTCTCGGTGAGGCTACTCTGTTCGGTGAAGGCTACCTGGAGACGAGCAGCAGCGTCTCTTAGATCCTGGTCTGAGAGGTCTTCTCCTGCGGGAACGGCGCCGTCGGCGATCATCTTTTGGAGGTCTTCTACTGTCAGTATCCAGAACCTCGAAGGATTGATCTCCGAAATCACTGCCACTTCGCCCGAGCGCAACACCTCTGCGGCGGCGACCAACTCGTTTCTATCGCTCATCGACGGGGATGTTTTAGCCAGCAAAAGCCAGGCGCCGTTCCAGACGCCGACTGCTATGACCAAAAGAATTGCCAAATGCCTGAGCGTAGAACGCCCCGCTGAAGCCGTTAGAGCAGCACCGACGAGGGGTAGGAGCAAGGCCCAGCACGTGTAGAGGTACCTCGGGGTGTCGGCGCCGATGCTGGGGCCAAAGGGGCCTACCCTTACAAGCCCCGTAATAGCGAGAAGCAAAACGACGCCGCCGCCGAGGGCGAGCACGGCAGGCGCCATCTGCTCGGATTTGGCGTAGTGCGCAATCGCCCATACGCCGAGCATCACTGCCAAAAGCGCTCCCGTACCCGGCAAACCGGTCGACGACGCCAGCGTTTCGGTGAGCGTATGCCATATGAAAACAGGGGTTCCGGCAACTCCCTTCAGCCAAAGCCGTTCATAGACCGACGAACGGCCCCCGACTGCGGAATACCAAAGAGCCAATGCGGCGAAGCTGGGGCCGGCGACAAGAAGAGCCGCCTTCGCCCCCCTCCGGATGTATGCGACAGCCGCCGGGACGGTGACCAGTGCATAGGCGTACCCTGAGGATGCGATGCCCAGTACACCCAGGACCCCCCCCAGGACGTCGCGTCTATTCGTCGGTCCATCGTGATCAACGAGAAGAAGCTGGCAGAGCGGGAACAAGATCG
>VAPR01000229.1_pt1 | contig 39785 bp, 42 predicted proteins | sample 3380701 | NCBI WGS metagenome assembly VAPR01 (sample SAMN11536904, study PRJNA540576) | hot springs metagenome | isolation source: hot spring wet sediment | place: Spain: Lobios | collected 2014-01
AGATTAGTAGGTATATAGATCTTGATGAGAGGATAGTTAAGGTATCTAATATAAAGGGCTACTCTGAGAGGGACCTCGATGAGGATATATCCAATGAGAAAGATAGTGTATTGATACCATTAATCTCAATAATAGATGTAAGAGAGGTGAAGGTAAGGAGATCCAAGTTCCTTAGGGTAACATTCATCACCAATGATGGCAAGAGCAAGACATACGATTATGGTATTGCAGAGAGCATAACAAGCTACCCTATAAGGCAACCACTGCTCTTCTATGATATAAGTTGGGAACCATGGATAAGGTTGATAAATGCTTATAGATGATAAAGGATGGAAGATTGATGAAGAGTGCATAAGTAAGGTATTATTGATGATAAAGGCTACAGATATGAGCTAAGGATCTTCATGGCTTCTCTCACTATGTTAGTATCATAATCTTTATCATCATCGTCACTACTACTATTATAATAATTATAATCTTTTGTAGGTTGTTTATCTTCATTCCCTACCTTTACATCACTACTCTTCACATAACCCTCTCCACTCTTCCTATCTACTCTCTCCTCTACTTTATATAGTATATCAACACCACCATATAGGAATGCTACATCACTTACGCTCTTCCTGTACTTGAATATCTCTAGTTCATAGGACTCACCCTTTGTGATACACAATGCTAGATCTACGTACAACTTCCCATCATACTCAGCCTTTAACCTCCTATAGTTATCTGATATATCAAGTAACTTGAGGAATACCCATGTATTCTGGAGTATTCTTGATCTGCAATACATTATAAATGCATATTTCTTACCCTTCTCCTTATTACCTATGCTATGAACCTCATCCCTCTTATAATCTCTACCCTCATCTACCCCATCCGTCTTAACCTCCTCTTCTCTCATACCATCATCACCATCTTTTATCTTAACCCCAACCTCTACAAACCTTATCTTTATCTCATCATCTGGCCACAATTTGATAATCTTGTCCCATGCCTCCTTTAACCTCTTTTTATCGTTGAATAATAAAAGTATACATGGATATACTTGGCGAAGGCTATAACCTAGTCCTATGAATTCATCAAACCATCTAGTATTGTAACTTAACATTATATTATATTATTGGTATTATTATTTAATATTTGCTTGGAGATAAAAATAGTGAACTGATCGATCTCTTGGATGATTCCATCCAAGAGAGGGAGAGCATAAGGGTGCTCAAGGAGGCTATTTAAGGTTTGGATGTGGATCATAGAGTTAGGAAGGATATGCTCATGGGGCTTGAGTTAGTTGATTCACATCATGTATCATGCTCATCATGCTAGCTCTCAACGCTTCTCCTTCCTTCATCCTTTCCTCTCTCATTTCTCCCTTCCTCTCTCTTCTTTCTTCATCATTGTTGAGATGTTTAATTCCATCTTTCAATATGATCTATCAGCAGCAACTCATCATCCATATGCCCTATAATCCTTGCCCAATAAACTTGATGCAATCTTCAACTTGAGTATCTCATCTGTGCCTTCATATATCCTGCATACCCTGTTATCTACAAGGTGCCTTGCTGGTCTATACAGGTATGACCATCCTCTTCCTCCATATATCTGCAATGCTCTATCGGCAGCATCGTATGCAGCATTAACAGCAAACAATTTTGCTTCAGCAACAGCAAGATCTGCTGCCCTCTTCTTTACCTCATCACCTGGCTCTCTATCCCATCTCTCCTTCATTAGGAGAGCATGCCTTACCATGCTCCTTGCTGCTTTATAATCAAGCTCTATCATAGCTATATGCTCCTGCACCAGTTGGTGCTTCCCTATAGGCTTCCCATACTGTACCCTCTCCTTAGCATACCTTACTGCCTCTATAAGGCAGTCTTTTATGCTCCCAACACATCCAGCAGCAACACTCAGCCTACCATCTATGAGTGCCTCCTTTGCTATCTTCCATCCTTCACCCTCCTTACCAATCAGATTACCTCTAGGCACTTTGTAGTCCTTGAGTTCAAACATGCCTGTATCTGTTGTTGGTGTACCCATCTTTGCAACTAGAGGTTCCCTCTCTATCCCTTCCCTGTCAGCATCAACTATGAATGCACTCATCCTCATGCTGTTACTACTATCCTTTGCAAATACTATAATTGCATCAGCTATAGTAGCGTTTGTTATCAAGTACTTTGTGCCATTGAGCAGATAATAATGCCCATCTACATCCTCAACGCTATGGTATGTTGTCTTCATCTCAAGAGGGTTGCTACCAGCATCTGGCTCTGTCAATGCAAATGCAAATATCTTATCCCCTCTAGCAGATGGCTTCAGGTAACGCTCCTTCTGCTCTTCACTACCATAACGCATCAATAGCCTCTGCGCAAGTGATGTATGCACTGAGAAGAAGGATCTTATGCCACTCCCTTCCATGCCTATACGCTCTAGTGCCTTTATGTATGTTATGTTATCTGCATCCCTGCCACCATAATCCCTTGACACTATCATGCCTAGTAGATTGTACTTCTTTGCTAAAGGTATGAGCATATCGTTATGCTTCCTCTCAAGGTATGCTAGATCCTCTATAGGTCTGAGTTCTCTACAGAACTTATCAACATCCTCCCTAAGTCTATCAGCCTCCACAATACTTTTCTAACCCTTGCAATTATATATTTTGTGCATATAGAGTTGGAGAGGAGGTATGCATTTGATGGTATAGAGCCCAATACACTCTGGAGTAGATTGAAGGATGTACAGAGGATAGCAAGATGTATACCTCATGCAGAGGATGTGTATGTTGAGGGCTCTATACTCAAGGCTAAGGTAAAGCCACCATACTCATTCATAAGGGGGAGGCTAAGCATAGAGAGTGAGATATTAAGCATAGATGAGGATATGAAACAGTTAAAGGTAAAGGTTAAGGGTTCATCTATAGGCTCATCGTTCGATGCCATGCTTATGATCTCATTTATGCAGGATTGTTTGATAGCAAGTGTTGTTGCTGATACACATGGGTTGCTCAGGACCGTACCAAGGTCTCTCATACAGAAGGTTACAGAGGACGCTGCAGATATGTTCATGTCATGTATAAAGGCAGGTATTAGCGTTGGTTGAGTGATCTATCTTTGTATGCTTATTAGAGATGCAAGAGATGCAAGGCTGGCTGATTATATGTTAACTATTTAGATTGCTTTATTGATCATACTATTATGATGTTAAACAGGAGCTAACTCATTACGGATCTCCATACCATCAATATTATGGGGCTGATTTAATTCAATTTAGTTTGGTGTAGCATACATTGTAGATATTGTCATTAGTGGCTATGGATTAATGTTATATTTATATTATATTATATTATTTATTATTGATAAGCATGGCATCTTCATTCAAGTATTATTCTTCTTCATGATCATCATGATAATCATGAATCAGATTCGTCTGATCTCCTTAATAGTCTATGTGATATTATAAGCCTCATTATCTCCGATGTACCTTCCCCTATACTCATCATCCTTGCATCCCTCCAGTGCCTATTAACATCGAACTCATCAACATACCCATATGCGCCATGTATCTGTATTGCCTCATCACTCACCATCTTTGCTGTCTCAGATGCAAAGAGCTTTGCCTCTGCAGCCTTCAATGCATAATCATCTAACCCATTATGCTTAGCCCATGCTGCACTTAAGGTTAGATACCTTGCTGCAGAGATCATCATATGCATATCTGCAAGCTTCTCTCTTATCATCTGAAACTCTGCTATTGGCTTACCGAATGCTTGCCTCCTCTTGCTATACTCTAGCGACTTCTCGAATGCTATCTGTGCTATACCAACGGAGAGTGCTGCTATCCCAATCCTACCAGTATGAAGCATCTCCATGGCATAATGGTAGCCTTTACCCTCCTCTCCCACTAGGTTCTCCCTTGGAACCATACACTCATCTAACTGCAACTCCACTAGGGGAGAACCTCTAACACCCATCTTATCCATACATCTACCAACCTTTAAGCCAGGGCTATCCTTATCAACTAGGAAGAGAGAGTATCCATTATCTGTTACAGCAAATACAAAGTATACATCTGCAACACCCCCATTTGTTATGAACCTCTTCCTCCCATCTATTATGTAGTAGTTGCTGTTCTTACCATCACCATCAAGCCTAGCCCTTGTCTTTACTGCTTTTGCATCTGAACCAGCCTCAGGCTCAGTTAATGCAAATGCCCCTAGCATCCTACCATCTATGAATGGCTTCAGATACCTCTCCTTCTGCTCCTCGTTACCAAACATCTCTATGCCAGAGCATACCGTACAGTGTATTGCAAGTGAGAGCCCAGTGCTTGCACATGCCATACCAAGCATCTCTAGAGCAGAGATGTATATTGGGTATGGTAGTTCAAACCCTCCATACCTTGCCTTGAATGGGATCTTACAAAACCCATGATCTGAGAGCCTCTTAACACTCTCAATTGGGAATACCCCTTCGGCATCTATCCTCCTTGCATCTGGCATCACATACCTCTCCATAATATCGCCTAGAGACTCTAGCAGTTGTAGTGCATGATCACTCTTTGGCTGATAGAAGATGCTCAAAGCCTGCCTTAACTCTTGCTTGAAGAGTGTCATCTATATCTAGATACCTAGATTATGTATTAACCTTTTTGGGCACATCACATCTTATGTCATACCAACTGGTTACCATCTATTTACCTTTCTATTTTTCATTTATATAATTATAACATGTAATACTTACACTAAAGCATGGATTGGAGTTAGATAGTAGATCAATCTAGCATCCAATAGATAGATTATACATTATTAAAGGTAACGTTAATGAATGGGGTTAACGTAAATATTTTATGATAACAAGAGAGAGGTACATCCCTCCTAAGGGTGCTGAGGATAGGATAAGGAAGAGGAGGGATACACTAGATCTACTACTAGCAAGGAAGGGGGAGCGTATAGTTGTTGACGCTCCTCTAGCAATAATAAGGGCAGCGTTAGAGTCAGGGATAAGTTATGCTGCTGGCTATCCTGGTGCACCAACAGCAGACCTAATAGATATGCTATCAGAGTCAAGCACGTTACTGAAGGATCTAGGCATATTCTTCGAGTCATCAACCAACGAGGCATCTGCTGCAACAAAGTTACTTGCATCAGTGTACGATAGGATACATGGGTTTGTTAACTGGAAGGTTGTTGGGACCAATGTTGCTGCAGATGTACTTGCTCACATAACCTCATCTGGTACAGTGGGCTCCGCTGTGATAGTGGTTGGGGAGGATTATGAGACTGAGAGTACTACAGTTGAGATGAAGAGCTACATGTACGGCAAGGGGTTTGCTATCCCAGTTATAGACCCTATAGGGAGCCCAATGCATGTATACAGGCTAGCAAAGCATGCATTCAGGCTCTCAGAGTACTCAAACATGCCAGTTATGCTACTTCTAAGACCAATGGCAGCAAACTGCATAGGCTCTATAGTATGTGAGGATGATATAAAGAGGCCAGAGGTAAGCGTTAAGGATAGGAAGAGCATATGGGAGCCAGATCTGAGCAGGTATACGTTAACAGATACCGCAAAGTTGCATGCGGTAGAGAAGTACAGTGAGAGGATACCCAGGGCTATGGATTACATAGCAAGCAATAGGCTTAACGACTACATAATTGGTGATAGCAGAGAAGAGAAGAGTGGTAGTAGAAATAGCATCAGTAGTAGCAAGGGTAGCAATATAGGGTTCATAACCCATGGTGGAATATTCAACTCTTTTATAACAGCCATGTATGAACTTGGTAGGGCAGATGTGAGTGGGAGTTGTGTATACGATCTACTCAACCTTAACGTTGTTTATCCTATAGTGCCAGAGGAGATCATAAGGTTTGCTGCTGACAAGGAGATGCTCTTTATAGTGGAGGAGGGAGCACCATTCTACATAGAGGAGAGTATAAGGAGCATACTACATGCTGCAGGTATCAACAGCAAGGTATATGGCAAGATGAGCAATGGAGGGTTCATACCACCTACAGGTGCATTGGATGTTGATGCACTGCTTGAATCATTGTCTAGGATGCTCTCGCTTGTAGAACCTTACTATACCATGCCTAGGGAGAGGCTCTCAGAGATCATGAAGCATAAGGAGAGGGCTATAAGGAGCACGCTTAAGGTGAGGGTTGCAAGGAACCCAACGTTCTGCACTGGCTGCCCAGAGAGGCCTATATTCACTGCAATAAGATGGCTTGATGAACGTTTTGGGAGGAGTATATACACTGGGGATAGCGGGTGCTACACAATGGCACGTCTACCTCCATTTGAGGCATCAGATACATTTACAGGTATGGGGACCTCCCTTGACTCTGCACTTGGGTTATCAAAGTTATACAAGAGGAGGGTTATAGCAGTAATGGGCGATGGTACGTTCTTCCATAGAGGGGTAACTAATGTTGATAACCTACTATATAACATAAGCAATGATAGCGATGTTAACATAATCTTCATCATATTTGAGAACTACTGGACAGCAATGACAGGGCACCAGCCAAACCCTGCAAGCAAGGTCCATAGCACTACTACTGCAACAACCCAAGGAGAACCTTTAAGCATGAACTATGCTGGAGAGTTCCCAACAAGAGCAAGTATAGAGTCTATACTAAGGGCACATGGGGTAAGATGGATAAGGAGAGTAAACCCATTCGACTTCTATAGCACGCTTGAGACTATGCTCGAGGCATATATGGTAGAGAAGGGTGTACGTGTCATAATATGTGATGGTGAGTGTACACTAGCAAGGATGAGGAGGGAGCAACCAGTAATTGAGAGCATGATAGATAAAGGGAGGAGGGTTGAGCAGGTCAAGTACAGGATAGATGAGGAGATATGCTCTGGCTGCTTCCCATGTGAGAAGTACTCTGGTTGTCCAAGTGTAACCATGGTCAAGAACCCAAACCCATTGAGGACAGGTTACATAAAGCAGACTGAGGATACATGCACTGGTTGTGGTATATGTGGTATAACCAGCATATTTGGGCTCTGTCCATCAACCTACAGGGTAAGGATAGTGTATAACCCAACAAGGTGGGAGAGGTTCATGCATAGACTGAATATGTATGCTATAAGGATGCTTATGGGGAGAGGAGCAAAGGTGGATGGATGGAAGGTAGAGAGTAGGGGTGAGAAGGGGATGATGGGGAGGCAAGATGGTGTAGGAGGTGGCATCTAGGGTGAGATACGATGCTCAGTAGCAGGCTAAGGGTGTATAGAGTGCTTGTACCATCTGTTGGAGGTCAGGGTGGAGGCACGATAAGCGAGGTACTATACAGGGCAGTGATTATAGAGAGGGAGAGGATTGCAAAGGAGAATGGCATGCTTGATAGGATAGCATATAGGACAGACCTCGAGTATAGGTACATGATACCAGGGCTTGCACAGAGGAATGGCTCCGTGTATAGTGCTGTAGCCTTTGTATCCCCACTCGAGTTTGAGTTGCCTGAGAGGGTGGTAATTGCTGAGAGGTTTCATACCGCTAGTGTTGATGTTATGGTAGCGCAAGAGCTTGCAGAGGCTGTTAGGTTTGCAGGTGATGGTCTACTCAAGGCTGACTCTACAGCAATAGTCAATGAGCATAGGTTTTTAACAACCGTTGAGAAGATGCCCATAACAAAGAACCTGATCCCTGTAGATGAGCAGATAGCAGTGCTCAAGAGGCTAGTTGGGCGATATCTTGGTATAGATGCACATGAACTTGCACTTGCACATGGTATGAAGCCTGTGTATGCAAATACCATACTACTAGGTGCTCTTGCAGCATCAAATGCACTACCAATAAGCAAGGACTCATATATAGATGCTATAGAGGAGAGGTTCTCTGGTAAAGTCATGGATGATAACATAGAAGCATTCAAGATAGGTTATAAGCATATCATGATGATGTTGTTGGAGGATAGCAACAGAGATGCTGGGGTTATGATGATGAGGAAGAAGAGGGAGGTAACTGCAGATACCACAGATATAACTGAGCAGAGTATGGAAGAGATACTCTCTAGGAACCATAGAAGGGTTATGCTCTCAAGGGGTAAGAGGGATGCTGATAGGTATGTAGAGTTGATCAAGAGGTTGAGTGCTAACAACAACAATAATGATAGTAGTAATAACGATAGAAGTATACCAGATACTCTCATCAAGATAATTGCTGAAGGTATAGGGCAACTTGTAGAGTTCGAGGGCTGGCACCATGCAGATAGGTACATGAGGATGGTGCTGGCTATTATTAACATAGATAGGGAGAGGGGCGATGGTACGTTCAGGCTTAGTAGGATATATGCAATGCACCTTGCTGGAAGATTGATGAGATGGGAGGGACCATTTGAGGTTGCAAGGATAAAGTCAAGGAAGGTTATAACAGATACACTCCATTATAGAGATGCATATGGCAAGGGAAAGGATGTTATAGTTAAGGTTGAGGCACTGCTACAACCAAACGTTGAGGAGATGTATGGTATGGTACCAAAACGCATCCATGATACGATATGCAGGTTGATCCCTTCATGGCCAGAGTATATAGAGAGGAGGAGGTACGATGGTAAACCCATCTCAATAGACCTAACAAGCATAGGAGGTTATATCAGACTCTGGTTACTCTGGAAGCTCTCGTTCATGCACAAGCACTCTGTAAGGTACAACAAGGAGATGGAGTTCGTTGAGCACTTCACAAGAGTGGTTAAGGATCTAGCCATGATAGATTATGAACTTGCATGTATGGTTGCAGATTATGCACAGTACATAAGGGGCTTTGCACATGTTAGGGCAAGGAACATCGATATATTCAACACTCTAGTTGAGTATGTTGTAAGGAAGGGGTTGGAGATGGATGATGCATTGGCATACACTGATCATAGGATAACAAAGGCATCACTAAGGGCAGCAATGAACCTCATCACTCTAGATGGTGAAGGTAAGGATAAGGTGATCAAGTTCATGGACGAGCTCTACACATTGTTCAAGGATGGTGAGTATAACAAGATCTATGCTAGATTGGCTATGAGGCAGTTGGTACCGCTCTGAGCACCTTCTATGGGGTGTTATATGGGTAGATGCACGATCTTCAACTTAAAGGATGGTGATGAGGATGATCTTTACTGATGATTATAGAGGTGATGGATATCATACCTAAAGGGGAGAGGGTAGGGATAGTTGGTATAGGCTATGCTGGTTTTGCTGAGAGGGCATCAACCAAAGATCATCCATCCAATTCAGATACTACTAATACTAACACTAGCACTAGCACAACACGCTACTCCTACAAGGAGCTCATGTTCCTTGCTGCAAGGATGGCGTATGAGGATGCAGGCATCATAGTTAGGAAGGAGGATAGAATAAGTTTCATATGCTGCACGGAGGACTTCTGGGAAGGCAACATGATATCAGATGAGTATATGCCAGACCAACTTGGTGCTGTGCTAAGACCATTATGCACAGTTGCTGCAGATGGGCTATATGGGTTGATAACTGGGTTCATGCAGATAAGGTCAGGGCTTGTTGATGTAGCTGTTGTTGAGGCTCACAGCAAGCTCTCAGATGTTGTAAGCAGGAAGGAGATAGTAAGGTTTGCCCTAGACCCTGTGTATATTAGAGGCATCAATCCTGATATAGATCCTTACTTCATTGCAGGCTTGGAGATGAACAGGTTCCTATATGAGACTGGCAATAGCAGGGAGTCATGTGCGAATGTTGTATCGAAGAATAAGGGTAATGCTCTAGCAAACCCAAGAGCATGTTATGCTTCAAATGTGGATAGCAGTACTGTTCTCTCATCCCCTGTTGTAGCATACCCTCTAACCAGCATGGAGGTAAGCAACTATGCAGATGCATCTATAGTTGTTGTACTTGCATCTGAGCATAAGGCAAGGATGCTCAAAGGTAGCACTAATGGTATTGTATGGATAGATGGTGTAGGCTTGTGCTCAGATACACCATGGATACATGATAGGGACCTTGCAGATGCTACCTATGCATCCCTTGCTGCAGAGATGGCATACAGGATGGCTGGTATAGAGATTGATGAACTTAGCAAGTACATTGATCTTGCTGAGATAGATGATACGTTCTCATACAAGGAGTTGCAGCATATGGAGGCTCTAAGGTTATGCAGGAAGGGTGAGGCAAGCATGTTGGTCAATGAGGGGTGTACAGCAAGGGATGGTGATATGCCTGTTAACCCATCTGGTGGCTCGCTTGGTGTAGGTTACCTTGTTGAGGCTACAGGCATGCATAGGGTTCTTGAGGCTACTCTACAACTTAGGGGCAGTGCTGGGAGCATGCAGGTGCAGGGTGCAAGGAGAGCACTAGTGCAGAGTTGGAGAGGCTTACCAACAGCATCTGGTGCAGTTGTTATTCTCAGCAATCAATGATGAGGTTATGGTGGGTAAGAAGAATATGGTGATCAAGCGTAAGGTTGCTGTAGTTGGTGCTGGTATGACGCTCTTCAGGAGAAGGATGCTTGAGACAGGGAAGGAGCTCTGCTTTGAAGCAGCAAGCATGGCAGTAGAGTCAGCAGGTATATCTATAAGGGATGTGGATGCTGTAGTGCTTGGCTCTGCACCAGATGCATTCGATGGCGTGCATATGAAGGGTGAGTACCTGCTTGATGGTGCTGGAGCTGTTGGCAAGCCATACACAAGGGTATTCGTTGGTGGAGGTACTGGTGTCTTTGCACCAATAGCAGGATGGTGGCACGTTGCCTCTGGCCTCTTCGATACATGCTTGGTTGTGTGTGAGGAGAAGATGTCATCGTTGCATCCACATCCCCAGTATGCTTTCTGGGGCATATTCGATCATACACTTGAGAGGCCTTTGGGTATCAACCTCCTCTGGATATTTGCTCTAGAGATGCGTAGGTATATGCATGTTTATGGGGTAAGCGAGGAGGAGATAGCACATGTTGCTGTTAAGAACAAGCGTAATGCACTTGACCATCCATGTGCACAGCTTGCAGCAAGGATAACTGTTGAAGATGTTATGAGATCAGAGCCTATAGTGTGGCCAATAAAGAGGTTAGATAGTAGCCCTCCAAGCGATGGTGCTGCTGCAGTAGTACTTGCATCTGAGGATACTGCAAGGAAGATATGCAAGGAGCCAGTATGGATAGATGGTGTAGGATGGAGCATAGATAGTGCTTACTGGACAAATAGGGAACTGGCATATCCCGCATACCTTGCAGAGGCTGCAAGGATGGCATACAGGATGGCTGGTATAGAGGAGCCGAGAAGAGAGATAGATGTTGCTGAGGTGTATGATCCATTCTCATACAAGGAGTTGCACCATCTAGAGGGGTTAGGTCTTGCAGATAAGGGTAAGGCTGCAGAGATGACAGTTGCTGGTGTTACAGCAAGGGATGGTGATATGCCTGTTAACCCATCTGGAGGTTTGCTAGGTGTAGGTAACCCAATAGCAGCTGCAGGGATGATGAAGGTATGCGAGATATTCTGGCAGTTGAGTGGCAATGCAGGTAAGAGGCAGGTGAAGAAGGATGTTAGAACTGGATTAGCACAGGCATGGGGCGATCTAATGCAGTTCAGTTCTGTTATAATAATGAGATCATGATGGTAGTAAGGATAGAGATGAGAGGTTGAGTTGGGTTGAATGAGGGAGATTGGGAGGATAGGTAAAGGGTATGAAAGAGGGAATGGCAAAGAAAGGGCAGGATATTAGTGTTAGTGCAAGTGAAGGTAGAGAACCTAACACACTAGGTAGCAACAACTACGCTGGGATAGAGGTTAGAGAGGGTGATCTGAGGGATGGCAAGTATATGAGCATAAGGTACTCAGCAAGGTTCAGATACAGATGGGATACAGGTATAGCAGTAGGCAGGTTCCTTGAGGGGTTGAGGAGTGGAAGGATTGTAGGGAGCAGATGCAAGGTATGCAAGAGAGTACTTGTACCACCAAGGATATTCTGCGAACTTGACTTTGCTCAGATTGATGATTAGGTATACGTTTATGATACTGGGTGTGTTAATACATACTCCATATCATACATAGATAAGCAGGCTAGGAGGATGAGCAATCCAGTAATAGTTGCTGTAATAGAACTTGATGGTGCATCCCAAGGAATGGGTATAATGCATCTCCTTGGAGAGGTTAGGCCAGAGGATGTGCATGTAGGCATGAGGGTTAAGGCTGTATGGAGGAGTAGGGAGGAGAGGAAGGGTGCTATAACCGATATAGTGTACTTCAAACCATTGTGATGTGATGGATATGAGCAACATCGATGGTTACTGGCATGATAGCATAGAACTCGATTACGTATATACTCTAGGGGTAGCAGGAGAGAGGTTCTTTAGGGAAGCATTGAATGGGAGGATAATGGCAAGTAGATGTGATGAATGCAACAGAGCATATCTACCACCAAGGCTATACTGCAGTAGATGCTTTAAGAGGTTGGATAAATGGGTTGAGGTAGAGAAGAGTGGCATACTCTATTCATACACATATGTTAATGGTAATAGTGATGATAATGATAGTTATAATGATGGTTGTACAGCCTATGCCCTCGTTCGCTTCAATGGTGTTGATGGTGGCCTAATATGCAAGGTTATAAACAAGATCAAAGACCTCAAGATAGGTGTTACAGTAGCAGTTGATCTTAAGGTTAAGGATGATGGGATGGTAGAGTTTGTTGCAGAGATGGATGTTGGCAAGTAAGTTAGTTAGTGTGATGGTATGAAATACAAGTTAACCATTATTTACCTCTAACACCATCTATTTACTATGCTTAGAATTAGGATGATCAAGGAGCATCCACTCCTTATAGTTGAGCATCATGGTGAAGATACAAGGATAGATGATGAGGGAGAGGAGAAGAGGGAGGGTGGAGGAGAGGGGAAGAAGAGGGATAGGGATGGGGAGAGGAAAGAGAAGGGTGATGATGGCGCTTATAAATGGGCTAGATACCTTGTAGCAGCAGACCTACACATAGGGTTTGAGCATAGACTCAAGGGAGTAAGGGTTATGGATGATGGTTATGTGCATGAGATGCTTGATGAGATACTTTCAATAGCAGATTATGAGCAGTGCAATGGCATAATACTCCTAGGGGATATCAAGGATAGTATCAAAGGTATGAGTGTAGAGGAGCGGAAGAATATACCTTTGTTCATAACCGAACTTGCAAGGCATGTTGATGAACTCTACATAGTGCCTGGGAACCATGACTCATACTTGAGGCTATTGCTTCCAGATCATGTTAGGTTGATGAGCAGTAAAGGTATGCTTATTGATGATACACTCTTCATACATGGTCATACAATACCTAAGAGTACTGGGGTTAGGAGGATCATCATGGGCCATCTACACCCTGTAGTCTCAAGGAGAGATAGCATACTAGATGGGGAGAGGGTATGGCTCATCCTAAAGGTTAGGAGCCATCATGAATACGATGAAGGTAAGCATGACATGCTTGAGGTTATAGTGGTGCCAAGCTTTAACAGGTACATAAGGCCTTTACATGCCCATAAGGTTGATGCTATCAATACATCAACCACACTTACCAAGATCATCGGTGGTAAAGGTATAGCAAGGGCAGCTATAGTTACGTTAGATGGCTCTGTTATTGGGGATGAGAATACATTGAATGATATCATACTATCAGTATAGATGTTGTTGTTATTGCTTATTTACTTCTTATTGCTCATTGCTTATGTTTGATTGTTTATGGTTACTGCTAATTACTGTTTGTTGTTGTTGGATTATGATTAGTTTCAATTTATACACTGGCATATTCACTTAACATTACCTTACCATCATCATTATAATTAACAACCACATCCTTCATACAAGCCTTATAATAGCTTGTAGTGTTGTAGTGGTTTTACACTTGGCTCATTGCTTCTCATCCACTCAAGTGTCTTTATGAAGAGGTTAGCAACATCCAAGTTTGTGAATACAGGTATGCCCATCTCAACTGCCTTCCTCCTTATCATATACTCATCCTCAAGCATCTCAGCATACTTCTCTATAGTTAGTGTGCTTGGCACGTTTATGATGAAGTCTACTGCTCTAGCATGGAGTAGATCAGCAATGTTTGGCTTCCTGTTAGGCTCGCTTATCTTGTACACTATCTGCACATCCTTGAACCCATTCTCAAGCAAGAACTCTGCTGTATGCTCAGTAGCATATATGCTGAAGCCCATTGCTTTAAGAGTAGATACTATTGGGAGTATCCTCCTCTTCATCGCTCCCCCTACTGTTATAAGCACTGAGCCCCTTGATGCAAGGCTATACCCTGCTGCCATCAATGCTTTAGATAGTGCATCGTAGAATGTATCTCCAAAGCATGCAACCTCTCCAGTTGACTTCATCTCAACACCAAGCACTATATCTGCACCCTCCAACTGCATGAATGAGAACTGGGGCACTTTAACAGCAAACCCCTTTGCATTTATCCATGGTTCATCCATCTCTGGCAATGCCTTGCCTGCTATAACCCCTGCTGCTAGAGTGATCAGGTTTATGCCAGTGAACTTCGATACATAAGGCATAGATCTTGATGCTCTAACATTACACTCTATAACGTATACATCATCCCCCTTGACTATGTACTGAATGTTGAATGGACCCTTTATCCTCAATGCCCTTGCTATAGCATACGTATACTCCCTAAGCGTATGTATATGTTTGCTGCTTAACCTCCATGGAGGGATAACCATCATAGCATCCCCAGAGTGTATGCCAGCACTCTCAACATGCTCTATAATAGCGCCTATGAGAACATTACCATTACCATCTGCAACACCATCAACCTCAACCTCTAGAGCATCTGTGATGAACTTGCTTATCACTACAGGATGCTCAGGGCTAACCTCTGCTGCCATGCTAAGGTAATGCTCAAGGTTGCTCTCATCCCATATTACACGCATAGCAGAACCACTAAGCACGTAAGATGGTCTAACAAGTACTGGGTAGCCTATGCTCCTACAGAACCCCTTAGCCTTATCTATGCTTGTGAACTCCTGCCATGCTGGTTGCTTTATCCCTAGCATATCTAGAAGTGCACTGAACTTTGCCCTATCCTCTGCCCTATCTATATCATCTTTGCTTGTGCCAAGTATCCTTGCACCATGTTCTGCAAGTTTTGGTGTGAGGTTGTTTGCTACCTGCCCTCCAACACATGTAACTATCCCTTCTGGCATCTCCTTCTCATACACATCTAGAACCCTCTCTAGGGTTAGTTCCTCAAAGTAGAGCCTATCGCTCACATCGTAATCTGTAGATACAGTCTCTGGGTTACAGTTTATTATAGCAACCTCTCTGAAGCCGTGCTCCTTCAGCCCCCAGACCATGTTAACAGTTGCCCAATCGAACTCAACGCTAGAGCCTATCCTGTACGTTCCTGCCCCAATAACTATAACCCTACCATTACCATTAGAGTTAGTAGCATTAGCATCTGTAGTGTTAGCAACAGCAGCATCCACATCCCTTGCTTGAACCTGTATATCATCTGCAATCCCACCATAGGTCATGTACAGGTAGTTGGTCTTTGCAGGCCACTCTGCTGCAAGTGTGTCTATCTGCTTCACAACTGGTACTATCCCCCTTGCCTTCCTGAACCTCCTTACATCATCCTCATCCATCCTTAGATATCTTGCTATCTGCCTATCTGAGAACCCAAGCCTCTTTGCCTCCCTTATAACATCCTCATCTAGATGCTTAAGGCTCTTCAATGCATTCTCCATCTCAACTATATTCTTGAGCCTGTAGATGAACCATGGATCTATAGGTGTTAACCTTGATATCCTCTCAACACTCCATCCTAGCCTTAAAGCATCGATAATGTTAAGGAGTATCTCATCATCTGGATTCATTATAGCATCCTCCAACTCCTCCTCACTTCTAAATACCTTAACCTCTCTCCTAAGCACTCCATCAAGTCCTATGTCAAGCATCCTGTATGCCTTCTGGATTGCTTCCTCAAATGTCCTTGCTATTGCCATAACCTCCCCTACTGACTTCATCTGTGTACCTAACTTCCTATTCGCTCTATCAAACTTCTTAAAGTCCCACCTTGGTACTTTTACAACAACATAATCAAGGGATGGCTCGAAGCATGCTGTAGTCATCTTCGTTATCTTATTAAGTAACTCATCAAGAGTATAGCCTAGAGCAAGCTTTGCTGCCATGTATGCTAATGGGTAGCCTGTAGCCTTGCTTGCTAGTGCTGATGACCTTGAGAGCCTTGGATTTATCTCTATAACAGCGTAACGCTCAGAGTTTGGCTCTAGAGCAAACTGTATGTTGCATTCTCCAACAACCTTGCATGCTTCAACCGCCCTTATCCCTACACTCCTAAGCATATGGTACTCATGGTTGTTTATGGTCTGGGAAGGGGCAATTACAATGTTATCTCCCGTATGGACCCTCATTGCAAGTATATTCTCCATGTTGCATACTGTTATTGCATTGCCCTTGTAATCCCTCATTATCTCATACTCTATCTGCTTCCAGTGCCCAATGTACTCCTCAAGCATAACTTGGTGTATCATGCTTGCTGCTAAGCCTCTCTGCACTATCTCATACAACTCATACTCATTATGTGCAATCCCTGAACCCTTGCCCCCAAGAGTGAATGCTACCCTTATCATCACAGGGTAGCCCAAATCCTTCACTATTGCTAATGCCTCATCCATGCTATGCGCTGCCTTGCCTCTAACTATCTCTATGTTGTTGTTGCGCATAGTCTGCTTGAAGAGTTCTCTATCACTTGCAATCTCTATAGACTCTACTGAAGTGCCTAGAACCTTTACACCATATCTATCAAGTATGCCCTGCTTCTTGAGCGCTACACCACAGTTTAATGCTGTCTGCCCCCCAAACCCAAGCATTATACCATCTGGCCTCTCCTGCTCTATAACACGAGCAACCATAGTTGGGGTTACTGGAAGGAGATAGACTCTATCAGCAAGCCTTGTATCAGTCTGTATGGTTGCTACGTTTGGGTTAACCAGTACTGTCTGCACGCCCTCCTCGCTTATAGCCTTTAAGCATTGGCTCCCAGAGTAGTCGAACTCCCCTGCCTCCCCTATCTTTATCCCCCCACTCCCAAGAACTAGAACCTTCCTTACACTCTGTAATGGCATTACAACTAACCTCCTCTCATCATATCAGCAAGCATATCGAAGATGTACATACAGTCATAGGGTCCTGGTGCTGCCTCTGGATGGAATTGAACAGCTATTATAGGTTTATCATTATGGATTATACCTTCAACGGTCTTATCATCAGCGTTAAGGAACCATACATCGAAGTTGGTGCCTTTAAGGGTATCTGGCTTTACACAGTAGCCATGGTTCTGGCTTGTTATGTAGCATCTCCCATCCCTTAGGTTTATGCATGGCTTGTTCTGTCCCCTATGCCCATACTGCAACTTGTAAGTCTCTGCACCAGATGCAAGTGCAAGTATCTGCTCCCCTAAGCATATACCAAGCACTGGCATATCTCTATCAAGAAGGTCTCTAGCAAGTTCTATAGTTTCTCTGCACAACCTTGGGTCACCCGGTCCATTACTCAAGAGCACACCATCAGGCTTGTATGAGAGTACATCTGATATGCTTGAGTTGTATGGAAGCCTAACAACATTGTAGCCAGTACGGAGCAGGTTCCTTATTATGCTGTACTTTGTACCAGTATCTATTAGCACTACAGTACCATTAGGCTCATCTACACTGTATTCTATAACCTGCTTGGTTGATACCTCCTCAACGAAGTTTATCTCATCATACCTTTGAGCATTCTTAAGTTCCCTCTTGAGATCCTCAATGCTTATATCATCCTTTGATACCTCTAGCACGCCCATCATAACACCTTTAACCCTTAGACGTTTGGTCAACTCCCTAGTATCTATACCATGTATTCCTGGGATATGCTCTTCATAAAGCCATTGGTCTAATGTCTTTGATGCTGCCCAGTGGCTAGCATAGGGGGAGAGTTCATGTATTATCAATGCTTTAGCCTGTATGCTATCAGCCTCGAAGTACTTTGGTAGCCCAAACTTATCCCTTATGCTGTATGATGGTACACCATAGTTCCCTACCAATGGGTATGTCAAGCATAGCATCTGACCCCTGTATGATGGGTCTGTTAGTGCCTCTGTATACCCAACCATGCCTGTGTTGAATACAACCTCCCCAATAACCCTGCACGGGTAGCCAAATCCAATACCCTTGAATATGCTACCATCCTCAAGCATCAAAACAGCCTTGTAGCCATCATACACCTTACGCATCGCTTGAATTTTGACCCTCATCCACTTCTATGCGCCTTTTATTTAATCATTTCTAGCATTTGGTGATGATAGTTCACTTATCAAGAATAAGCATAATATGGAGCGTATGGGCTTCTTTCCAGCAAGGGGTGATACGAACCAACTGCTCATGGATGTTGCTAGATATATTGCGTTAAAGATCTTCTTCTCTCTAGGCATCATAGAGGGGATAAGGCTTGCTATGAAGAGTGAACTTGTTGTATGCAGGCAGGATAGCATAACCAAATTTGCAAATGTTAGTGAAGGCTATAGATCCGTATATGGTGTATGCATCAAGCATGGTAGAAGGTATACGCTTGCTATATGCCTTGATAGGGATCTCTCTATACACTCATATCTAGATATGCTTGAACTAGCAAGAAGGGTATCGCATGAGATAACCCATCTCTATGCATTTGAGAACCATGCTGAGGATGCTAGGAGGATACACTACTACATAGATAGTGCAGTGAAGGAAGGGAGAGAGGTTGAGATGGTAGCATACAGGGATATGCATGTAAAGATAGATGGTAAGGTTATAAGCCTCAAAGTCTACGATGTGAAGGAGACGTGTAGAAGGGCATTACAGCAGTAGCACTACAACAACCACATCCTTAATCTTCCTTCTACGAATTAAAATCAGTTGAGTACTATCTATATCCTCTCCTCTCCCTTCCCTCCTCCTCTTCTTTCAACTCATCTAATGTATCTTTCAGGGTCTTCCTAATCTCTTCCATCTCCCTTAGGCTTGGATAAGTAGTATAGTACAATCGGGCATCTCAAGCAGGTATGCTTCCCTGCCTACATATCTTCTCCCTAACCCTCTTGGGAGGTATACCATTATCCACTCTTACTATCATATTTACTGGGGAATGGGATTGGTTTGAATCTTCCTAGATATGCTAATACGAATTAACATAATACTGTGCTGAAACATCAGTACAGGTTGAGAAGGATGCCATGTTTAGAGTGTAAAGATGTTCAGGCACATGATTCTTTAAAAATAATAAAAAGATTGTATATGCTTAGCGTATGCTCTCTGCTATCTTGAGCATCTCCTCTACTGGGAATGTTGACTCGATAGTGTAAAAAGTTCTATCCTTCTCATGGTAGAATGTTACAAAGCCTGCCCGTACCTCACTAAGCTCTTCAACAACCTTCTCACTCTTATCTCCATCATTTATTATAAATACGTTGTAGCCCTTCATAGGTTCTCTAGCACTACCTACATGCCCATTAACCTCTATCATCCTTACCAATGGTATAGTGCTCTCTGGCTTATCTATGAGTTTGGCAGCATCTGGTATAACACTATTGTATGATTCAATATCCTTCTTGAAGTATTCAACTGGATCATTGATAACCATCTGAGCATATTTATCACCATTCTTTGCTGCCTGCTCTAAATCAGTCACAAGTATAACTATAACATCCTTTGGATAACCTAGTTGTACTCCATGACACATCTTATACTTTGCATAGTATAATGCAACTCTATTATAAACTGGAGGCAGGGAGTATGATAATGCATCTACTACTTCCAGTCTGTACCCTTCAGGAAGATACGTTGGTTCCCTTACTGGGAAGTTAAGTTTAACATCATCTAGAGATTTTGGATCGCATCCATATAAATTAGCATCTGCACTTACATTGGTTGATGTAGGCAGTAATACACTATTGCTACCATCTATAATTGCTAATACCATTACCAACAATGCTGATACTATAACTGGTATTACAAATACCATAGATCTCATAATACAATCACCTCTACTCATATGGATATGGTATCCATATATCTTGATCATTGGTGCACTCATCGGTAGTGTATGTCCTTGGACCTGTACCAACTTTGTCTATCTGAGCATTGCCAGGGGCATTGCTGTACTTTGCAAGCCAATCAAGTACATATCCTCCAGTACTTGAGCATTTGTAGTTATTGCTCTCGCTGAAATACCTCCAATCCCTTATATTCCAATCATAGAACTTCAACTGATCAAACAATCCTGGCATATCGCTAACTCCTACGCTATACAACTCTTTTGATCTTGCATTGCTTCCTGCAGCTGTACCATTAGTCAGTTTTGGATCAAAGCACCAGTTGTATGTCTGCCCATAGGTTGATGCTGTCCAACAGTTACTATTAACTGCGTTCTGTCTTACAGTAGCATCTATCCAGGTTTGGGATGATACATCAACAGTTAGATTATGAACTGCTGCTGGATAGCGTGAATCACCAACATACACTAGTGATAACTTCCTTATAATGTTACTACTATCCTTATATGCTAGCCAACCAGCACCTATAGTACCTTTCTTATCCTTATTAACTAGATAAACATAAACCATATAATCCCTATGTCCAGCAAAACCCTGTGTACTTATATAAGGAGATGTTATCATTATTTACCTTTTGCACCTCCCACTCCTAGATAGTCAGTAGACACCCCATTGGATGAGTCATACGATGCAGCATTAGCAGTTACAACACTTGCTGCTGTTACTACTGTCATGATAATACTTATTATTGCTGTTTTTATTAAATCTTCCTTCATTAGGCTAAGAAAGTAGCAGGTGATATATAGTAGATTAGTAAATTATACAGATAAATCAATGAGATTAAACTACTATTGTTGGTTAATAGACATGTATGCTAATTATATTGGTTTTTAACCAACCTTCTCCTTCTACTACTACACATATGACTATGGATGCTGCTGATAAGCATAGTGATCTGAAGGATAGGCTATTCTGGATTGCTAAAGAAGAGGAGATAATACAAGGCAAGACAACTGATGTGTACTTCCTCTACACCCAGCAGGTTCTAAGACATGTAGGGAAGAACCCTAGAGTTACCATAGAGGTGTTTGCAAGGCACCTTCCAGTAGAGGGTAACTGGGGTATAGTGCTTGGCATATACGAAGTGGCAAAGTTGCTTGAAGGGAGGAAGGGTGTCAACGTAAAGGCTATGGAAGAGGGTGAGATCTTCCAAGTATCACCAACAGTTTATGAGCCAGTGCTCCAGATAGAGGCTAACTATTCAGATATAGCAGTGCTTGAGAACCCAATCCTAGGATTCCTCTGCTCATCATCAGGTATAGCAAGCAAGGCAGCAAGGATAAGGCTTGCAGCAGGAGATAGGTTGCTCTTCTCCTTTGGCACAAGAAGAGCACATCCTGCTTTAGCACCAATGATAGAGAGAGCAATATACATAGCAGGGTTCGATGCTGTATCCAACACGCTTGCTGGTGAACTTATGAATATAAAGCCTATAGGTACCATGCCACATGCACTTATCCTTGCATTTGGTAGCCAGAAGGATGCTTGGAAGGCCTTCGACTCTTCAATGCCAGAGGATGTGAAGAGGATAATGCTCATAGATACGCTCTATGATGAGAAGGCTGAAGCAATAATGGCTCTAGAGTTGTTAGGCGATAGGCTGTATGGTGTTAGGCTTGATACCCCATCAAGCAGAAGAGGTAATAGGAGGAGGATAATAGAGGAGGTTAGATGGGAGTTGAGCATAAGAGGGGGTAGGCATGTTAAGATCTTTGTATCTGGAGGCTTGGATGAGCAGGAGATAGAAGAGTTAAGAGATGTGGTTGATGGCTTTGGTGTTGGGACTAGTGTTAGTGCTGCTCCTCCAGTTGACTTCTCATTCAAGGTGGTTGAGGTTGATGGTAGAGCAATAGCAAAGAGGGGTGATATGGCTGGTAAAAAGCAGGTATACAGGCTAGGCTATAGGGATGTTGTAACACTTGCAGGCTCTGAGGCGTCTAGGAGGCTTGAGGAGCAAGGATACAGGATGCTACTTAAGGATCTTATAGTTGATGGTAGAATTGTGCAGAAGTTTAAGAGTGTTGAGAGGTTAAGATCTGAGGTTATGAGTAGGTTGAATGAACTTGCTAGGGAAGAGGAGAGGAGCGTAACATGGCTTTACTAGATGTAGTGAGCCCTTATGTGTATGCTTAGGATATCAGCATACTCTGTAGTGTAGTTGCAGTGTGGGCAGATGAGTAGACCTTGAGCCTTATAGGTATTGTTAGCATCCTTACTTTCTTCATTGCTACTACCTTCTATGTATAGTGTAACCTCCCTTCTAGGATGATCAACATACATTGAATAGTTAACCCTTCTCATGCTCATGAATGATCTTATGGCTGAGCATAACTCCTCTACATCAATATGGGCAAGTTCATCCAACATTATCCTATCTTGCTTGAGTGCTGGTATAGCAGGGAGATGCTCAGCAACATATGCAGCAAGGTCTAGCATGAGCCTCTTCCTATCCTTGTTTACAACTATGCTAATCATAATTATTATACATGCTCTGAAGCATATCTTAACCTTACTATCGAAGCCTAGATACAAAAACAACATAGAGTTTTGTAGATACGCTATGATGCCTATATGCTGCATTTTGTGCTATCCCTTTTATGCCCTGCTTTATCACTCATCTATAGCAAATAAGAATAGGTCCTGTCTCAGCGTCATTATACAGTAAATGCAATCTCTACTGTATGCTCTATACCTTTCTCTATGTTAATATCTATGCTACTAAAAAACTTGCTTAGACCTTAAGGAAGCTCGCTAATAGGTTGTAATTTATCATCCAGCCTATCGCTTGCTACCACCTATTGGAATAGGTTTGCCATGGAGTTGAATCCTAGTAACTTTACTGGTATAAAAGAGTCCTACTGTAATTATATGCATCGTATTACTGAAATGAGAATGTCAAGATAGCAGTAACTGTGTACAATCTAGACGAATGATCTATGCATATATGTTGGATTTATCTTGACAATCCCCACTGAAACTCGCATCTCTTCTGACTTTGGTTATTGTATCTTTCATGCCAACAGTCATTAGAGTATACGCTTCTACATAGGATGGTGTGTATATATTGCTATACCTGTCTGCAACCTCAGTACTAGTCATTCTTTGCCAGCATTAGAAATATTTAGTTTTACTGTATTGTGTAAGTAATAATTAATCTAAACAAAGATGATTCCAATTCTACTCTGTATGATTCGTTACAATCACAACTCAACGTATATCTCATCCCCTCTAACCTCAACCCTATAGGTCTCAAGCCTTACACCCTTTATATGATCTAACAACCTTCCATCCTTAACATTGTAATGCCATCTATGCATGAAGCACTCAACAACCTCACCATAAAGGGTACCATCAGCAAGTGGTGCATCCTGATGCCTACAGTAAGCCTCTGTAGCATAGTAATTGCCATTAACGTTGAATACTGCTATATCCTTCCCGCTTATTCTAAACTGCTTGCCTCTGCCTATGGGTATCTCATCCTTCCTTGCTACCCTGAAGAGTGGCATATGAAAGGTTTAATATGCCATTAATAAAACCATTCGCATGCCTAAGGTTGCAGACCCAAGACTTGCAGATAAAGGAAGGTTAGCGTATGAGTGGGCTAGTAAGCATATGTCCATACTTGCTAAGAGCATAGATAGGCTAAAGGATGAGAGGCCATTGCATGGCATAAAGGTAGCATTCTGCCTCCATGTTACAAAGGAGACATCAATGCTTGTTATGGGTGCAAAGACCCTTGGGGCGGATGTGAGCCTTTGTGCTGCTAACCCATTGAGTACACAGGATGATGTTGCAGCATTCCTTGCCTCCCAAGGTATAGATGTTTATGCATGGAGGGATGAGAGTATGGATGAATACTACTCTTGCATAAGATCCGTACTTGCAAATAGACCTGATACCATAACAGATGATGGTTCTGATATGCATGTACTCTACCATAAGGAGTTCAAGGGTAAGAGCAACTACAAGCCTATTGGGGGTACTGAAGAGACAACAACTGGTGTTATAAGGTTGAGGGCATTGGCAGATGAAGGGCAACTAGCCTATCCTGTTATAGCAGTTAACAATGCATACACTAAACATCTATTCGATAATAGGTATGGTACAGGGCAGAGCACGATGGATGGTATATTGAGAGCAACAAGCATACTCCTTGCTGGGAAGGTAGTTGTTGTGGCAGGGTATGGATGGGTTGGTAAGGGTATAGCAAGTAGGGCAAGGGGCATGGGTGCTAGGGTTATAGTTACAGAGGTTGATCCAATCAAGGCTTTAGAGGCACACATGGATGGGTTTGCTGTTATGCCAATGGATGAGGCAGCAAGGTATGCTGATATCGTAGTTACTGCTACTGGGCAGATAAACGTTGTTAGGCAAGAGCATATCAAGGCTATGAAGGATGGTGTTATTCTTGCAAATGCTGGGCACTTCGATGTTGAGATAGATGTTAGATGGCTTGAGAGCAATGCTAGGGAGAGGAGAGTTGTTAGGGATAACCTTGAGGAGTACAGGATAGATGGGAAGAGCATATATCTAATAGGCAAGGGTAGGATAGCAAACCTTGTTGCTGCTGAGGGTCATCCACCAGAGGTCATGGCTCTATCATTTGCAAATCAGTTGCTCTCAATAGTGTATATAGTGAAGAACCATGCTATGATGAAGAATAAGGTGTATGGTGTACCAGAGGAGATAGATAGGCAGGTTGCGATCAATGCTCTAGAGGCTATGGGTATAAGGATAGATGAGCCTACTAAGGAGCAGTTGGAGTATGCAAAGAGATGGTTATAGATAGATAGTCATTAAAAGTAATAGTAAGAAAGGAAGGAAGTTAGGAAAGAAGGAAAGGAAGTAGGTAGATAGATAGGTAAGTAAAGTAGGCAAGGAGTTAAATAGTTGAATGGTTATGCTATGATCTATTAATGGTGGATAGATGAATAATGATACTCAATAGCATAGATATTGATCATGGTAGAGGCAAGGTATACCTTGTTGATACAGTTGCTTTAGGGAATGTAAGGGCAGTAGCATGCTATCTCATAGTTGATAGCACTGGCAAGGTAGCACTAGTTGATACTGGCTATGCATCAAGCATAGATGAACTGCTCAGATCCCTTGCTACATTGAATATAGGCACCAAGGATATAGATTGGATAGTGCCAACACATCTCCATCTAGATCATGCTGGTGCTGTTGGGCATATAGCTAGAGGTAGTAAGGGTAAGGGTAAGATAGTTGCACATGAAAGGGCTGTTAAGCATCTCATAGACCCTAGCAGGTTGATAGCAAGTGTGAAGCAGGTGTTTGGGGATTATGTAGAGTCATTCGGCTATCCTATAGCTGTTGATCCAGAGAATAATACAATAATAGGTGTAAGCAAGGGTGGTGAGCATACAATCAACCTAGGCAGTGTTGAGTTAAGATGTGTGACTGCAGAGGGGCATGCACCACACCAGATAGCAGTATACATAAATGGTAGCAAACCTATGCTTATCACTGCTGATTCTGTAAGCATGCTCTACCCAGACTATCCATGCTACATACCTACAACCCCTCCTCCATCATTCGATGCTGATGAGGCAATAGCAACTGTTGAGAGGTTGAGTAGTAGGCTAGATGTTGAGATGCTCTTCATGCCACACTTTGGTATAAGCAGTGAGCCAGATGCTGTATTCAATGCAACTATAGAGGGTATCAATGAGTGGGTTGGTATCATAAGGCAGTTACTGAGCGAGGGCTACTCACATAAAGCAATAGAGGATAGGATGGTAGAGCATGTTAAGTATAAGAAGAGTGGCATGTCTCCTCCCTCCTATATAATCAACTCAATAAGGAATAGTGTTAAGGGCATAATAACCTATCTTACAAGGTGATCTATTGGTTTATTTAACGTATTTGTGCTATATGGGGTATGAATAATAGTAGCAATAACAGCAATGAGAGGAAGAGGGTAATAGTGACCAGTGCACTCCCATATGCTAATGGAGAGATCCACCTAGGGCATGTAGCATCAACCTACCTTCCAGCAGATATAATGACAAGGTACCTTAGGCTCAAGGGTTATGAGGCATACCATGTATGTGCTAGTGATGACTTTGGCACACCAATACTTATAAAGGCTGAGCAGGAGGGTAAGAGTCCAGAGGAGTATGTTAAGCATTGGCATGATAGGGATGAGCAAGACTTTAGAGCCTTTGGTATCTCATTCGATATATTCCATAGTACAAGTTCTAAGGAGAATGTTGAGTTCGTGCAGAGGTTCTTCCTCAGCCTCTACAGCAAAGGCTACATATACGAGAGGGAGGTTGTTCAATACTACTGCCCATACGATAAGAAGTTCCTGCCAGATAGATACGTTATAGGAAGGTGTCCATACTGCAATGCAGATAACCAGTACTCAGATTCATGTGAGAACTGTGGTAGGGTACCAGAGCAGATCCTTGAGCCCAAATGTGCAATATGTAAGAGGGAGCCTGTAAAGAGGGCTAGCATACACTACTTCTTTAGGCTATCTGCATTTGCTGATAGGCTCAAGGAATGGCTCAACACCAATGGTAACCTACAGCAGGATGTTAAGAACTATGTGCTTAGATGGATAGAGCAAGGGTTACAGGACTGGGATATAACTAGGGATATAACATGGGGTGTTAGGATCCCTATAGATGGTGAGGGTAAGGTACTCTATGGCTGGTTCGATAACCACCTATGCTACATATCAACTGCACTACTCCTAGCAAGGATGAACGGGCTTGTAGATGATGATAATGATAATGCAAGAGAGTTCTGGAACTCAAGTATAATATACCACTTCATAGGCAAGGATATAGTATATCATCACTACCTCTTCCTACCTGCCATGAGGCTTGGTGATGGGAACTACAAACTCCCAGACTACATACCTACTAGAGGGCATCTCATGCTTCAAGGGCAGAAGATCTCAAAGAGCAGGAACTGGTACATAAGCCTTAGGGAGTTCATAAACGCATTCAACCCAGACTACCTTAGATTCTATCTAGCATTGATAACGCCATACAGCCAAGAGGATCTTAACTTTGATTGGGATGAGTTTGCATCAAGGGTTAATACTGAGTTGATAGACAATATTGGTAACTTCATAAATAGAGCACTCAACCTTGCAAAGAGGTATGGTGTATCAACTATCCCAACTCAGTACGATGATGGTGATAGAGAGAGCATAAATGCTATAAAGCATATAGCGCAAGATGTTGGCTCACTGATAGAGAGGAATGAGATAGATAAGGGCTTGAGGAGGATAGTTGCATTTGCATCATACTTCAACCAGTACTTTCAGAACAAAGAACCATGGGCAAAGGTTAAGAGCCAAAGTAAGGATGATAAGGCAAGTGCACACAACTGCATATACATATCTGTTAATGCTGTAGCATCGCTAGCAGTACTCCTTGAGCCATACATACCATTCTCTGCAGAGAGGATATGGGAGCAACTTAAGATGCAAGGTTCTATACACGAGCAGAGATGGGACGATGCATCAAGGCTCATGGTAAGAGAAGGGCATATTGTTGGTGATGTAAAGCCATTGTTCAAGAAGATAAGTAGAGAGGAGATTGAGGCTCAGAAGAGCAGGTTAGGCAAGCATATAGCATAATGATCAGTTGTTAAGCATCATGTTGTTTATGCATCTATTCCTAACCTCGTAGAGTCCTCATCATACACCTTATCTCTCATCATCCCTTTGATCCTCTCAAGATTAGCCTTATGCTCATCACTACCAACATGCTCATCAACAATTGCATCATCAATCTCAATATTGCATATGTTACACTTCACAATCATAACTACCATCCCTTGAATGCAACTTTTATTTATTTCCAGTAGAGAGTTGATATATGGAGAGGGCTTTGATGATAGGAAGGTTCCAGCCATTCCACAATGGGCATCTGATGCTTGCTAGAGAGGCACTCAAGGAGTGTGATGAACTTATAATAGCAATAGCAAGTGCACAGTTCAACTACCTAGAGAAGGATCCATTCACTGCTGGGGAGAGGGTATGGATGATACATGATGCTTTAAAGGATGAGTATATTGATGGTGGCAAGAGCATGATTGAGAGATGCTACATACTTGCTATACCAAATGATGAGAATAATGCTAGATGGTATGCCCATCTAAGATCTTATCTTCCTCCATTCCACCTCGTATATACAGGGAATGAGTATGTAGCGATGCTCTTGAGCAAGGAAGGGATGAGGGTCAAGGTCCCAAGGTTATTCAACAGGGATGAGTACAATGCAAGCAGGATAAGAACGTTGATGCTTGAAGGGAGGGAGTGGAGGCACCTTGTGCCAAAGGCAGTTGCTAAAGTTATAGATGAGATCAATGGAGTTGAGAGGCTAAGGATAATTGCTAGGGCTGAGAGCAGACCTCAAGAATGGTAAGTGTAATAATACATTGATGTATAGATAGATATGGATAAGGTTAGAGGGATTAGGGCATGTCCTATATGCCCATTATGCAATGGGAGGAAGTTCAGGATAGTTGCTAGATATGATGATGGTAGTGTTATGCTTGAGTGCTTAAGATGCTCAAATAGAATACTGGTATGATTTCAACTTGTTTATCAACGATTCCTGGCAACTCATTAGCATAACCTTATCTCTGTAGGTCTTTCATGCCTTTATCTGCCTAGCAGTACTAGCATCTATTCGATTATAATGAAGCACTTTTGCTATCTTGGTTATATTATTAATTCTATCCCTAAAGAATTCTATTGTAGGTTCAAACTGTCTTCGTTAATAACTATCAATGCATCATAGTGAGATTGTATTCTTATACAATTCAACTCTGGATTGCTGCTATAATAATCTAACACATAATTAGTTATACCTTCTTACACGAGCATCTTCCTACATATCTCCTTTACATATCTATAATCATTAGAAGTAGGATCTTCTAGTATATACACTTCACTCCTTCTCATGTACCTTCAGTTATACGGCTTATCCTAATGGGTCTCTCCCATCTCCAATGCTATAGTGAGATCCTCTTGTGGTATCCCTTCCTCTTCCGTTACCTTCAACTCCTCAGTTATGTAACCATGGTTCTCTTCATCATACTTAAAGAGATAAGCACTTAGATGGTCCATAGGCAGGTACTCATCCTCTATATAGTCTAACTTTCTCCAAGCGCATCAATAATGTTAAACTCTTCTAGGAGAATACCACTATGAGTTGTGATGAGTACTTACACCACTCCTAGCAAGCATTGCCAAGAGCCTTGCAACATTCCTCTGTAGTCTTGGATAGAGGTGTACTTCAGGCTCCTCAAGTATCAACATGCTATATGGCCTTACTACATATAAGATACAGAGCAAGAGGAGCAAGTTCAGCTATGTCAGATGCAGCCTTCAACTGGGATAGATAATCCACAACTCTTATACATGAACTCTGCTACAATACCTCTTTTATCACTAACATAAATATCTATGCTGCAAGTATATGATTATCAAAAATCTATTATTTGTCCGAATTCTTTAGGTATCTTATAATTACTGTGATAGTATTCGTCTGGTAAACGTATCAATTCTGCTAGGAAATCTGCAGATGTTCCTGTGAGTCGTGGCATCTCTTTAGATAATACTGGTACCTAGCAGAGTACTCTATGATTGCACTTGCACGGCCCTATATCTTGTAATAGTCAGAACGTGATGCAGACATATAACTGATCTGTGATGATACTAATATTTTATTATGTATTATGTATTCTATCGTTAATACCTTTTCTGATTTGGATATTCTGCCAGGTTTTATTATATTTTCATCTCATCGATACTCTCAATAGCAACAAATCTTCTAGTTAGTAACTTTATTTATTATTGAATCTACATCGCCACAGTTACTACCTCTATGTATATCATCTAGTACTCTCTTATGGAAATACATTTAATTGTAATAGTTTTGTTTAGTTCTTATCTTTTTAAACGTTTTATTATTCATGCTTCTGAAACTATTAATAAAGTATTCTGAAGATCTACTTATTCCCTTGTACAATGCATATAGAAGCATAGCAGTGTATGACTTGCCAGAGCCATTAGGTTCTATGAATACAGTTAATGGTTTGATCTCAACGCTGCCCTTAATAAGAGAACCTAAACCCTCAAACTCAACATTACCTTTGCTTACAGTTCTGGCAGTCTTGTAACAGCACTAACTTGCCTATCCTTACTTAAATTCATTTATTTATACTAGGGTATCTGCTATAGGCTGCCTATTGGTTGGTCTGCTAAGGCAAGGCAATTGGTATTAATAGGCTCTACTGCTATGCTATGGCAATGGCTACAAGTAAAGCAACACAATCAAGCAGAGTAGCAAGGCAATGGGTTGATGATCAAGTATCTTTAGAGCCTATAAGGAATGAGACAGTAGCAGTTCTAGGCTATGGGATACAGGGCAATGCTCAGGCAAACAACCTTAGAGATTCAGGCATAAATGTGATTGTAGGGTTAAGGAAGGGCAAGAGCTATGAGCAGGCAGTGAAGGATGGGCATGATGTAAGATCTGTTAGCGATGCTGTCAAGGCTGCAGATATTATAATGGTCCTCATCCCAGATATGGAGCAGGCTAGAGTATACAAGGAGGAGATAGAACCTTATCTGAAGGATGGTAAGGCGTTATGCTTTGCACATGGTGCTGCCATACACTGGCGATGGATAGTTCCTCCAAATGGTGTAGATGTATTCATGGTTGCACCAAAGGCACCAGGACAGAGGCTAAGGGAGCTCTACCTTGAGAACTTTGGTACTCCAGCACTTGTAGCAGTGGAGCAGGATGCTACTGGTAGGGCATGGGATAGATGCTTAGCAGTAGCAAAGGGTATAGGATGCACAAGAGCAGGGGTTATAGAGACTACATTCAAGGAGGAGGTTGAGACTGACTGGTTTGGGGAGCAGGTTAACCTGTGTGGAGGTGCGCACTCCCTAATACTTGCTGCATTCGAGACGCTTATAGAGGCAGGTTACAGACCAGAGGTAGCATACTTTGAATGCTTGCATGAACTGAAACTCATAGTTGATCTGATCCAGAGGTATGGGATAACTGGGATGTATGCTAGGGTAAGCGAGACAGCAAGGTATGGAGGCTTGACTAGGGGACCTTACGTTATAGATGCTAGCGTAAAGGCAAGGATGAAGGAAGTGCTCAAGGATATACAGGAAGGAAGGTTTGCTGAGGAGTGGGTTAGCATATACAAGAAGGAGGGCAAGAATGCATTTGAGAAGTACATGAGAGCATTGGAGGAACATGAGATTGAGAAGGTTGGGAAGAGGATAAGGTCAATGATATGGAGAGAATGAGCACTTCTTATACTCCCATATAATTTATTTTATCTTCCTTAGCAGAGTCTTTGGTACATCTAGATCTATCACAGGTTGTGAGTTTATTACATATATTAGTTCGCCAAACGGGTCACTTCGCTGATCTCTCTATTGATATTATTATGAGTTTCATCCTTCGTTGCTCCATTCTCTAAACTGTAAATATTCCAAGCATCAACCACAGATCTGCTTATACTTACATCAGTAGCATAATCTAACAGCTCTGAAGGGTCTGGTAGCGGTATAATAGGAAGACCTTTGAGTTCTTTAGGAGTATGGACAGCAAAGAGTGTTGTATGAGCAGTTTGGTATATAGTCATATTAACTACTACTTGCTTTGCATTGATTATTGCATAGGATGCATCATCTTCAGTTATATTTTTCGCCAGATCATAATCAACATCATTACTCATATAGAAGATCCTTCAGTATACTAGCAGCAGGGATCAATCTTATCCTTACTAATAATAGAATGATCACAACTTATATGTCATATTCGAGGAAGTATGGGTTTAAAACTCCCTAACATAAAGAAATACACTATCGTATGTATTATGTATTACTATTTTCTTCCTATTTACTTTCTTATATATATTTATATGCTAGAAAACATTGCCTTGAACCTACTCCATAGAGATCTGAACTCATCCTCGCTTATCCTATCATCGTAGAGTGCATCGTCAAGAGTATCTATGAACTGCCTCACCATATGCAACCTTCTCTTGAATGCATAGTATGAGTAGATGCCAACTACTCCACCTATTATAGGCGATGTGTATGTAAGCAGGGTATCGATCATACCATATCTTCACCATCCTACTATAAATCAAGTAAGGTTAATGATCCATACAGATAGATAAGCAGTGGTAAGAGTAGCAATAGTAGTATTGATGCAGATAACATCTATACGTAAGAGGTTTATAGCAGAGCCTTACTTATTCAATCTCTTCTTCCTTACCTCTTCACTAATGAACTCTATTATCCTGCTTAAAGGTGTGCCAGGGCCAAAGTTTCCCAATATACCTTCCTTCTCAAGTAGAGGCTTATCCTGCTCTGGTATTATGCCCCCTCCTAGTAAGATTATATCATCCCTGCCCTTCTCCCTTAGAAGCTTAGCAACCCTTGGGAATAACGTTAGATGCGCTCCATTCAAGAGGCTCATCGCTACAACGTCCACATCCTCATCTATTGCCATCTTCGCTACCTGCTCTGGTGTGCAGAATAAGCCTGAGTATATAACCTCCATACCAGCGTCCCTAAACGCTCTAGCAAGCACAAGGGCGCCTCTATCATGCCCATCAAGCCCTAGTTTTGCTACAAGTATCCTTATAGGTCTCTTCTCTTTCTCCTGCTCTTGCTTCTGCATATACATTGCATCACTTGTATGGTATATATCTCTTTATTAGGATAAGAGCTTATATAATACATGGATGAATAAACTTAAATCGTTAATACTTGTAATATTCTTATGCTCTACCTAGTGATAGATAGGGTGAGGATAAACTTCGAGCCTACAGATGTCTCGCTGGCACAGTTGAAGATGCTTGCACAAACATTCAAGATGTATGAGGATTACAAGGCTGCAGGGAAGTTGAAGGCTGCTTATGCATTTGCTGATACACCTGGAGGAATAAGCATATGGGATGTTGAGAACAATGAGGAGTTGCAGAGGATACTCTTCCTCCTCCCTAGCATGCCATTCATGGAGAGAGAAGTTAAGCCATTAACAAGCATGGAGAGTGTAAACAGTATAGTTCATGAGTTGACAGAGATAGTTAAGAGTATGCCAAGCAAGCCTAGTGTGTAAAACATCACTAAATTTTATTTATAAGCAAATAAGCAATACTATGCTTGGAATGCATCATGTTGCGTGAATATGATCTACTAAGAATAAACCTGAAGATAGTTAATGGTGTCTTATAAATCAGTTATTATGCTATCTACTCATGTATAGATGTCTAACCTACTAGTAGCACTATCCCTATCATCACATCCAATCATACCTACCATCTCCATTCTCATCAACTCAATGCTATTCATTGCTATATCCTTCATGTATAATGTGTAGAGCTTCTGCTGTAGTTGGAATAACGCTATGAACATCTCTCCATATGTTGGCTTATACTCATTGAAGGCTCTATACAATGCATCGTCTAGGATGTTGAATAGTTCTTGAACCTTAATTGCACTTGGTAGTGCATTCTTGCTAGTATGAGGGTAATACTTTCTATCATCATCCTTAATACCTACTCTATCTGACTCATGCTCATATCCATAACCACAGTCATGCTCATTAACAGACTGTTTACAACAGTTTTCATCACAATTATTGCATGTGCAGTTAGATCTTACCATTGAATATAGTATTATGGGGTTCATAATTAAGAATAACTAGGATATAACAGATTACTATATCTTATTTCTATCTATTCGCTCTATAATTATTTATATAATTTGGTGATGATACTGTAGATTGATGGGAGAGGGTATTAATAATAGTGTTGGTTAATAATCATAGCATGTCTATGCATGTATTCATGCAAGAATTACCAACTTTCACCATAACTATCAAGTAAGCATATTCCCTCTTCCCTCTACTCTCCATCTAACAAATATATATGATCATTCAACTGACTCATCTACAGGATAAAATAAATATTTGATATTCGTTACAATAACTTTCAACCATTCTAGCCATTACATGTATAGTCATCATCAGATCTGCTGCTAGCATGAACGTTAATATCAATAACCAACTTGTCCAAGTATGCTAAGATAGATGCTGAGTTGACATCATATGTTCTAACCATTCTCCTTATATCATGTTTGAGTATTGCAATCTTTACATCCAATGGTGAGTACTTTGGACCATGTACCATATTAATCGCCAACGTAACACTATCTACTTATACCATCATAGAATTTATTGCATTCCATTATCCTATTATGTATATCAGTTGATAGATATGAGACCCATGATAATGCATCATCTACAAGCATGCGAGTATTTGGATCTGATGATCTTGCAACGTATCTTAGTATTGATTGGAGATGAAGTAAGGCATTACTCCATCTAATCAATTGTGATTCTGGTATTGTTGCTATATGCTCCTTCATACATATCAATTCCATAATCACCCATAATTATTGTATTGTAGGTTGTTGTTACAATGAGTAACTGATTGATTAACTAAATAAAGTGATAGATACTATTTACTGCTATTGTCATTAACCTTGATCCTCTTCAACATCCATCTAGCAGCTCTCTTCTTCTTTACAAACTCTCTTGCTCTTCTGCTCCTATATTCAAGAGCAGAGATCTTCTCATCAAACTCGCTCCTATTAGCCTGAATATACATATAAGCCTCAAAGAATGGATTGCCATTTGTACTTGTAAACTTGATGCGCTTCATATGATTTAAATTACTAAAATCTGGTTATTAGCAGATTCTTTCTTTCGTTCTTTCTCTATAGTTATTCTTCATGCAGCATGAATGTAATATTCATAGTTATGGTTATCCTTAACTCTATCATAGGCATCTTTAACATTAACTTACTCCGAGCCTTCATATCTAACTGACCACTACAATAGAATGGTTGATTAATGGCTTGAACCAATATAATCACGCGATGATGAGACCTGGGGTAGTAGAGCATGAGCGATGATGCAATAACGATGGTCTCCTGAGCATAATTCTTATATAATATTGTTTATTAGTTAATAAATAAAGAGAGGAAGGATATCTATCGAGGTATTATCAGCTCTTTCTATGCCTCCTAGCATATATCAATCTTAATGCAAACATTGCTCCTGCTATACCCATTATACCAGTAACTACCTTCACAACACTGAATGATATTGTAAACTCTTGTATCCAACCTCTGTGCTTAGTACCGCTCTATATGTACCTATAGTATTTGTATCGCATCCTACACCTTTGACACTCTCCATTGTAGGAGATTCTCGGTTTGTTACCCTGAAGGGCTCATCCTACCGAGTTCTGGGCTTTGCAACCAGCCCCTGCTATGTACATATAGCCCATAGCCCGCTTCTTCCTTTTTCCTTCTTTCTTCTTGTCTTACTTCTTTAGTTAGTTCTCCTCGAGTTGGCGACTCGCCAAATACTATTTCCTCATATAAGTATTTAAATATATGGACAATTCATCCCCATGGTTAAAACCGTAGGCTTTCTTGTCAAGTATTATGTAATTTCTAATATAGAAAAAGCAACAAACGTATAAGAATTACTAGTATTATTCTTTGCAATTCAACTGAATGCCTTCCTTGCAAGTTCAGCACCCTTGACCATGACCCTCAACTTCTCTACCGCTATACTCCTGCTCCTTGTTCTAAGCCCACAGTCAGGGTTAACGTATATATTCTCAGCCCCAAGTATGTTTGCTGCATAAACTATCCTATCCCTAACCAGTTCTGGACTCTCTATATCATCAACATGCACATCAACAACACCCAAGCCTATCTCCTTGCTGTAGCCATACTCCTTGAACTCTTTAAGCACTTTATAGCCCCTCCTGGAATCATCGTCTAGCCCAAGGTTCCATGTATCCCTGTTTGCAAACTCCAATGCGAACTGTTGAGCATTTATATCCATTGCATATGGTATCAATGCTCTATACTCATTCCCACTATAGCATATATGCACTACAAACTTTGCATCTATACCCTTTGTGCACTCATTTATAGCATCTACAGCAATCCTCATCTCTGATGGGTGTGTGGTCATTGCAGGCTCATCTATCTGGATGATCCTTGCACCATGATTAACAAGGTCTTGAATGAGTGGTCTTATCATCTCCCTTGCAATATCCATTACAAACTCCTCCTTGCTGTTGTAGAACTCGTTGTATGACCAGTCAGCAAGAGTATATGGACCAGTTATGGGTATCTTTACATCCTTCCTTGCATGTGTCTTGACGAAGAGGAACTCGTTAAGATGGTAGTTGTTCTTCAACGCTACCTTTGCTACACATCTAGCCTTCTTGTAGTACTTGTTATCGAAACTTCTTACCTCCCCAGCAAATATGAAGCCTTTTGCATACCTTATAGGATACTCATACATCTCTACTCTCCTAACCTCACCATCATAAACCACATCAAGTCCTATATCCTCCAGCAACCTTATGTTGATGTAGGCAGCATCATTCCTAGCCCTCTCCTTATCCTCCTCACTTACCTTGTTATGCTTAACGTAGTCAAGTAGCCATGATGGTTTCTTGAGCGAGCCTATCTCTTGACATAGGAATAGCATTGGCATGGATGCTTCTCTCACATGCTATAAAATAAACTTATTGCTATAATAGCCATGTATAACTATTTCAACCTCCTCCTCCTACTATATGTGATGGTACTCTTTAGAAGAAAGGGTAAGGGAGATCAAGGGGAGGGTAGAGGTAGAGATAGAGAAGAGGAGGATGTTAAATCTCAACACAAGGATCGATCCTATCTGGAGGTAAACCTTGAAGGGTTGATGGCAGTGCTTGATAGATTGGATATGGAAGGTAGTGGTAGTAGCAAGAGTATGGATAATACATCTAATGTTAGAGAAGCCATAAAGATTGCTAGGAGGTTTAACCAGCATATAGACTCATTGAAAGGTATATCTGAGGGCTTGAGGAGGAGAGTAGTAAGGGATGAGCTCACTCTACAATTAAAGGGCATAGTAGAGAGGGCAAGGGATACTATAACAAATGTTATAGTTGAGGTTAGCAAACCATTACCTGAACCAGAGGGTGTTAACGATATAGCACTTATCTCTGATAAGGCTAAAAGGATGCTGAACAGGATAGGCGATGCCTCAGGCTCCCATAGGAGGATACTATACGAGTTCTTCCCTGCTGAGGCTAGAGCATTGAAGGATATACTCATTGCAATGAAGAGGGATGTTGATGTGCTTGATAGTATTGCAAAGAGCATAGATGAGCATGCATCATCACACTCAAGGTGCAGGGATAGAATTGTAAGGCTTATGCAGATGGAGCAGGAGATCAATGCCTTTAATGTAAAGATGAAGGAGATGAGGGAAGAACTTGATACCCTTGAACAGGAGAGGGCAGAGGTTAAGAGGATGAGGGAAGCAATACTCAAGACTAGTGAGTATATAGAACTTGAGAGGATCATCTCTAACGCAAGGATTGAGTATGATAGGCTCCTAGCAGATGTAGCAAGGGACTTCTCTAGGCTGAGTAGAGCGATAAGCAAGTATGCATATGAGATAGGGTTTGAAAAGGAGAAGTATGAAATGCTCAAGGCTGTTATGGATGAACCAGCAAGGTTGAAGGATGTTAATGCAGATGTGATGAGAGATGTACTTGGAAGGGTGAGCGATGGTATAGCATCTGGAAGACTGCATCTGAAGAACCCTGATAAGGATATAGAGAATGTGTATAGTCTAATGGATAGGCTTGAGTACTACATAAACAAGTGCAAGGAGTATGAAGGGATCATGAGTATCTACGGTGGGAGGATCATGCCATATAAGGATAGGCTTAAGATCATTGATGGTGATCTTGAGCGTGTTGAGAGGGAGATGGGGAGGGTAAGGGGTATGCTTGAGGAGTATAGCAAGAGGGTTGACTCCCTCAAATCAGCTATGGATGTAGAGGTTCAACAACTTACAGATGAGATATATAGGATTTATGGATTAAACGTTAGGATAACTTGCTTAAAGCACAGCCATACTCCATAAATAAATTTATGATTATGCTATGGCTATAGGATTAAACCATTCTGTTTAGCGGTCAATAACCTAGCTATCTTGCCTAGCAAGCTGACCTTCTTAACAGCAAACTTGTAAGGCAGGTACTCAAGGCTGTTATTTGTAGTAAGTATTATATGCTTAACATCAATCTTACCAAGCATGAAGTCCAATGCACTTGCCATACTCTTAGCCTCCTCCATCCTTGTGTTCATTGCATCAACTATACCTATAACAAGATCCACATCAATGTTGTAATCAATTAGGGATGTTAGTTTCGTGCTAGATGTATCTATACCTAGCCCATCAACCTTCATATCTAGCAGTTCATCGAATATACCTGCTATATTACCAAAGTAGAAGTATATGTACACCTTACTACTAACACCCTTCTTAACCTTGCCCATGACATCCTTTATTAGTGCAAGTCTATCCTTAATCTCTGCCTTCTCTTTACCATTAAAGTCATATGCTATAGATGGTGCATTAAACTGTATTATCTCAACCCCTTCCCTAGCAAGTTTCTTTGCCTCAGCATTGAGCATATCTGCTACTGCAAATATGTAATCCTCATAACTCCTGTAATACCTATTCTCATTAAGCATGGTGAATGTGTATGGATCTGGCAATGATGCTACCTTCCTATCCTCCTTCATCAGATCTAGAGCAAGCATGGACTTTGCTATGCTACCATATCCATCCAACTCATCATGAACTATCAACCTCCTATAGAATGTGTTGGTCTCGAAGAACCTGTTCAATGGACCAAGCGAGATACCCTTTACCCTTGCAAATGGCCTGAATATATCATCCCAGTCTATCATTGGATCTGCTATATAGGTTAGCCCAGCACGCCTCTGTACATTCATCCATGACCTCTTGCCCTTCCTGAACAGCTCTGCTAGGTTTGGATGGTTCTTCCTTGTTGCTGTAACTAGGAGTTGTGATCTAGGATATATGCCTACAGCATAACTCTCTATACCTGCCTCTGATGGGATACCTTTGCTCTTACCTTTAACCATCATCCCTCACCATTAGGGGGTTAATACACTCAGTAGAGGCATCATCCCTACTTATTCTCTTAATATCTTCACTCATGCTTCCATCCTCCATTTTCACCCTCTTTTTCTTTATACTCTACTCCTACGGTATCACTTCCCCTTTGCACGGTGCCTCTCTGATATGCTTTACCATACATCACTCTCTTAAGGATATTTATACCATCATTAAAACTATTTGGTGATGTTATCATAACCTCCCCACATAGGCTGTATGCTTCAAGCACAAATGACTCTACATCATGCTCATACCTACTCCAATCAAGGTTTATACTTGATGCACTTGCCTTGTTCTTTGGAGATGGTACCATTATACATGGCACTATACACATATTATTAGCCTTTACCCTATCGGCAAGAGATACTAAAGGCTCAAGCGAGGAGAGACTCTGCGTTATCAGACCATGGGGCTCTGCACTGATCTTCCTGTTCAACTCATCCTCGCTGTAGTTCTCAGCATCTATCGAGAGGTATAACCTTATATGCTTGGAGAAGCCATGCTCGTTCAGGAATTTAACAACGCTACTGGGCTTCAATGCAGAGTCTATGCTTGAATG
>VAPR01000233.1_pt1 | contig 39221 bp, 42 predicted proteins | sample 3380701 | NCBI WGS metagenome assembly VAPR01 (sample SAMN11536904, study PRJNA540576) | hot springs metagenome | isolation source: hot spring wet sediment | place: Spain: Lobios | collected 2014-01
TCACATGGTTCATATATCAAAGGAAGAAGCAAGTGAGATACCGGACTACAGCATAGGGGTGGTTATGTGCCCGCGAAGCAATCTCTTCTTAGGAGTTGGTCTTCCACCTGTTCTACAGTATAGAGGATACGAAAGGATAGGAATTGGAACGGATGGGCTATCAAGCAATCTTAACCTAAACATCTTTGAGGAGCTAAGGTCCTTCTATCTTCTCTTTTCAAAGAGGCTCGGGCAAAGGGCTTCTTTCCTTACGGTCTACCTTGCAACCCTTGGTGGAGCAAGGGCCCTTTTCCTGGAAGACAGGATAGGAAGCATAGAGAAGGGAAAGGAGGCAGACCTTATCTTTTTAAAACCCAGGTACACCTTTTCCGACCCCTATCTTTCCGTTATCTCATCTTGCAAAGAGGACTTAAAACTTGTTATGGTAAGGGGAAGAGAAATACACTCAAAACCCAGATGAAGGCAGAGATTAACAAGCTCTTTGTATATGGCACCTTGCTAAAAGGAGAACCAAGGAGCCACCTTATCCACGATTGTAAGCTCCTTGGTATAGAAGAGGTTCCAGGAAGGCTCTACGACACAGGTAAAGGATATCCGGCCGCCGTATTTGAAAACCCCGTTAAGGAAAAAGTTACAGGGGAGGTATATCTCCTTGGGGAAAACCCGGAGAAGAAACTAAAGCTCCTGGATCAAGTAGAAGGGGTAGAGAGCGGACTCTACAGGAGAAGGGTGCTTCTACACAACGGGCTTTCCCTTTACGCGTATGAGGCATCTTATCTGCTAAAGGATAGGCCTTTAAAAAATATAGCCTCCGGAAACTGGAGAAGGTATGGCTCAGTTGCGTTTAAAGACCCAGCAGGGTTTTCAATCTCTTTTGAAAGGCATCAAAAAAGGAGTTATAGGGATTTTTCCTGCAGCAGCTCAAATGAGCTTATTTTCCTAAAGGGGAATATTCCGGTTCTGATTACCGCTCCTCATGCAACCTCACACCTACGCATGAACAAGCTAAAGTACGAAGAAGAGTACACAGGGGCAATCTCCGTTCTCCTTCACATACTTACGGGGTCACACACACTGTACACAAATTGTGCGTTAAAAACTGATCCAAACTTCTATGAGCATACCCCCTTTAAGGAGAGGATAAGGGAAATTGTAGAAGAGTTCGGGATAAGATTCGTTATAGACATTCACGGTACAAGAACCCAGACAAACAACGACATCTACCCCGGGATCGGAAAAAGGGGAGAGTTTTTGCTTGGCAATGAAAAACACTTTTCCCTCCTAGAAGAATCCACAAAGGCATATGGTCTCACACTGGGAGGGCTTAATGTGTTTCCGGCTTCCCGTCAGATGACCGTTACAAAGTTCGTTTCCCAGAACCTAAAAATCCCTGCAATGCAGCTCGAGATCAACAGGGAGTTAAGAAACCCTCAAGGAAACCCCGGGGGATTTAAAAACCTAATAGATGCACTCCTAAAGTACATAAGATCCATTCAGGAAATACTCTAGCCCTCTAAAACGTCAAGCGGGATGTCTTTTTTTAATATTCCCTTTTCAGAAGCTCTCTTAAAAAGAACCTCAAGAGCCCTTTTCCCTCTCTCCCCCATATCCCTTGTGTACTCGTTTACATACATAAGCACAAACCTCTCACCAAGCTCCCCACTTATACCCCTTCCAAACCTCAGTGCATACTCAAGTGCCTCATCCTTATGAGATAACCCGTAGTCTATGCTCTCCCTATGAACCCTAAGAACCTCCTTCTGAAGCTCCTCTTCAATGTCTCTTCTAACAACGTTTATTCCAAGGGGCAGAGGAAGCGAGGTATCACTTGCCCACATACCACCGAGGTCAAAAACAACCCTTAACCCAAAGTCCCTGTAGGTAAGCTGTCCCTCATGTATGATGAGACCAGCATCAACCTCTTCATCCATAACGGCAGACATTACCCTGTCAAAAGGCATCTCAACCGGGATAAAACCGCTTGCATATATACTGAGGAGCAAAAACGCAGTTGTAAGCTTCCCTGGAATCCCTACTCTCTTTCCACTTAAATCCTTTATATCCCTTCTTGCCACAACAATGGGTCCATACCCTTCCCCCATACTTGCGCCACAGGAAAGTATCCTGTATCTGTCCGCCACGTATGTGTAGGTATGAGCAGAGATGGCTGTAACCTCAAGCTGCCCCTCAAGTGCCCTTTTATTTAGACTCTGTATCTCTTCTATAACATGCACAAAATCGATCCTATCGGATACAACCCTGTTATTTGCTATTGCATAAAACATAAACGCATCATCCGCATCAGGGCTATGTCCAAGTCGCATAACGCTCTTTTCCAAGGCTTTCCTCCTTTTAAGTTTCCCTCTCGGGGTAGGTGCTTATGGTATTTAACCTAAAGACGGAACCCCTGTCCTCAGCTTTAAACAGCTTATGGAGAAGCTCCCTATACACCATGATACCCTCAATCTCTTTTTCCCTAAGATTGTACCTTATCCTCTCAGTAAGATACGTAAGACATATATCCTCACTGAGATTTAGCTTTTTTGCCTCAAGACGTGCTATTTCCCTTACGCTTTTTAGCCCTATGGACTTTGCGGTTTTAAGTGCACTTAAATTCCTTCCGAGTAAAACCCCCCTGTTTACGGCGTAAACCGCATAAACAAAGGGAAGACCCGTTTCCTGTGTCCATATCTCACCAAGGTCAAAAACCCTGTAGCCTGAAGGCGGGAAATACTTTAGCTTGAGCCCGGTATCACCTATAAACATACCCCCATCCACACCATCTAGGAACCTACTATCGGGCTCCCTTACAACGTATGTGGGGAAAACCCCGTTAAAGACCTCAAGTATTATCTTAAGCAAAGAGGCTGAACTCTGGGACCTTGAATCAACGGCAACGGTTTTAATTGCCTTTATAGGCAACCTGGATAGGAGAACAACACTGTCTACCTCTCCATACGAGGAAATTGATATATCTGAAACCACAGTGTAGTCCCGCTGAAGGAGCTCAAAAACCGGAATAAGCCCCAGATCCACCTTTCTTTCAAAAAGCCTTCTTGAAAGCGTAGAAGGGGGAAAATAGGATATCTCAAAATCGTGCTCAACTAGGGCGGCCTCAAGCGGAAAAATAAGAGGTCTTACGTTTAGAAAGGGAACGGAACCAAGCTTAATCAACTACACCTCCCATATACCTATAAAGAGCCAAGGTCTCCCTGCCATCTTCTGGGTAAAAAGATCCTTTCGTAAACAGAGATTGCATATGAGTCTGTCATTCCCGCTATAAAATCGCATACAGCCCGCTCAAGTGGCTCACCCTCCCGAGGACCTCTGCCATAAAACCTAGAGAACTCATCGGGATTGTTGCAGAAGTATTCATAAAGCTCTTTTATTATCTTTGAAGCCTTAACGAAATTTGACCTTATCTTCTCATTCATATACACGTTCTCAAAGAGATAGCTTCTAAGCTCAAGAACAGCCTCTTCAACCTCCTTGCTCATAACTACCCTTTTCTCCCCGAGCCGTCTGGTTTCAAATATGATATCCGTAACCATCCTGTTTATCCGCTCCGAGTTTGTTTTACCAAGAACCTTTATACACTCCTTTGGAACATCCTCGATTGTAATGATACCGGCCCTTATTGCGTCATCAAGGTCATGATTTGCATAGGCTATAAGGTCTGAAACCCTAACCACCTGCCCCTCCATTGTCTCAGGGCGGTAAAGCGGGTTGTCAAGAGGTCCCATACCCTTTGAGTGTTTCGATATACCGTCTCTTACCTCGTATGTCAGGTTAAGCCCGCGTCCATCCTTCTCAAGGACATCCACAACCCTTAAGCTGTGGGCTACGTGCTTAAAACCACCCGGAAATATCTCGTTTAGCACAGCCTCACCGGCATGACCAAACGGTGTGTGGCCAAGGTCGTGCCCCAGTGCTATTGCCTCTGTGAGGTCCTCATTGAGTCTTAAGGCCTTTGAAATCGTTCTTGCAATCTGGGCAACCTCTATCACATGTGTAAGCCTGGTTCTGTAGTGATCCCCCGTAGGGGATAGAAAAACCTGGGTCTTGTGCTTTAACCTGCGAAACGCCTTTGAATGAACGATTCTGTCCCTATCCCTTTGAAACTCGGTTCGGATAGGACACGGAGGCTCTGGTCGAACCCTCCCCTTACTCTGAGAGCTTAACGTAGCCAGAGGGGAAAGGACCTTTTTTTCTATCTCCTCAAGCTCTTCCCTTATCGTCACGTCAAAACCTCCAGAGGGTCAGGGTCTAATTAGCACCCCTTTTCCCCTTAAAAACTCCTTTGCCTCCTTTATAGAGTACTCACCGTAGTGAAATATAGAAGCCACCAAAACCGCATCAGCCTTTCCGTAAACAAGACCCTCATAGAGATGCTCAAGCCTTCCCGCACCACCTGATGCAATAACCGGAATACCAACGGATTCGGATACAGCCCTTGTAAGCTCAATATCGTACCCTTCTTTTGTTCCATCCCTGTCCATGCTTGTAAGAAGAATCTCTCCGGCTCCAAACTCCTCCATTTTCCTTGCCCAGCAAACCGCATCAATACCTGTTGGGTTTCTTCCGCCGTGGGTAAACACCTCCCATCTACCGTCTGAAACCCTTTTTGCATCTATTGCAACAACTATACACTGACTTCCAAACCTGTCAGCTGCTCTTTTTACAAACTCCGGGTCCTTTACAGCAGCGGTGTTTATAGAGACCTTATCGGCACCTGCAAGGAGAAGATCCCTTATGTCCTCAATACTTCTTATACCCCCACCAACAGTAAGGGGGACAAAAACCTCTCCGGCGGTTCTGTCAACAACCTCTATCATAGTTCTTCTTTCCTCATAGGAAGCCGTGATATCAAGAAACGTAATCTCATCAGCCCCCTCCTCACTGTAGCGCTTTGCAATCTCTACAGGGTCTCCTGCATCCCTCAGGTTAAGAAACCTGACCCCTTTTACAACCCTTCCGTCTTTAACATCCAGACAGGGTATTATCCTTTTTGCCAGCACCCTATTGAGCTCTCCTTCCTGAAGAGAATCTATCTATTGCTTCTTTTAAATCTATTCTACCGGTATAGATGGACTTACCAAGGATAACCCCAACCAGGCCCAAATCCTCCAAAGGAGAAAGCAACTCAAGGTCCCTAATTGATGCTATACCACCCGACGCTATAACCGGTATAGGGGAAAGAGCCAGAAACCTTCTAATAGAATCCGTATTTATCCCCTCCATGGTCCCGTCTCTATCAACATCGGTGTGTATAAGAAGGGAAACTCCAAGCTCAAAAAGCCCCTTTAGAACGACCTCTATATCTACATCCGCAACCATCTTCCACCCATACAGAGCAAGTTTTCCTCCTTTTGTATCAACCCCCACAGCTACCCTGCCCGGAAACTCTCTACAAACCATGGAAAGAAACTGAGGGTCATTAAAGGCCGCAGTCCCTATAATCACCCTGTTTATACCAATGTCAAAATATCTCCTTACGGTTTCAATACTTCTTATACCCCCTCCTACCTGTATATCAACGGAGACGGAATCCCTTATGGCCTTTATCGTATCCAGGTTTCGTGGCTTCCCCAAGAAGGCTCCATCAAGGTCAACAACATGTATAAGCTCTGCCCCGCATCCCTCCCACTTTTTTGCAGTCTCAACCGGGTCCTCAGAAAACACTACCTCTGTTCCCTCCTCTCCCTTTAATAGCCTTACACACTTTCCACCCTTTAAATCAATGGCAGGGATAACAAGCATCTACTTACCACTCTCCAGAAACTTTAAAAACTCATCAACAACCTCTCTAACCCCTTCCCTTGCAATCTGATCCGCACTGATCCACTTACCTCTTCTCCTTATAAACTTTCCAAGCTCTGCAATGTTTTCAAGAAGCGGTCTCTGCGTTTCGGCAAAGTAGGCTTGCCAGAGAGTCTCCCCTTTTGGGGTTTCTATAAGCTCAACACTAAAGGCAACCGATGCGGGAGATTCAACCCCGAGTTCACCTCCAACCCTCTCACGATACTCAACTAAGGCTCCAGCAAAAACGCCCTGAACACCCAGATTCTTCCCGGTTACAATAGCTGCTTCCCTGTAAGAAAGCTCTGGGTTTTCCTTTCTTACCTTAAAAAACTCCTCACTCGATACCCCAAAAGGAAGCACATAAAGGCTCTCTTTCCTCAGGGTAAGCTCATTGTGGAAAAGGGAAGCAACAAATATCCCCTTCTCCTCGCTTAGGTTCTCCTTTGCAGGATTAAAAGGTAGAACCACAACCCTTTTTATCTCAAGTGCTTTCTTTCTGGAATCGTCCGGTTTTCCAACATAAGGGGCACATGAAACAAGGGCAAGAAACAAGCACATTAGGGAAAAGATAAAAAACCTCATGTATGAGTATAAATATACAGGAATATAAGAAATTTAAAACCCTGGGTTTAGGAGTCTTGACACGCAAACCAAAGATTGATTTAATGAGAAGAAAGAAAAGAAGGAGGGAAAGAAATGGAGCTTTTTGAAGCAATAGGCTCAAGAAGAAGCATAAGGTTTTTTAAACCCTGGAAGCCGGTAGAGGACTGGAAGATACAGATGATGCTTCAGGCAGCAAGATACGCATCATGCCAGGGAAACTGTAACTCAACTGAGGCAATAGTTATAGATAAAAGAACGTATCCGAAGGAGAAGTTTGAGAAGATAATAGAGTGTGCTTCCCCGTTTAACGAGCTTCACCTTCGTCAGGCCCCTATAGTGATAGCATGGCTTATAAACCTGGATTCCTGGTATAAGGAGCTTGTGCAATCCTTTGCGGTTCTATTCCCGGCAAGAGCGGTAACCGCAGCACACGGATGGACATACAAACTTCTTACGGAGGTAACCTATCCCCGTCTTATGAGCTTTCCAAGGGAAAGAACGGAAGGGCTGCTGAGGATAGAGGCGGGACAGGCCATAGCACACGCAATGCTTGTGGCAACAGAGCTTGGTCTTGGGTGCTGCCTCCTTGCTACTGGAAGAAAGCCCTCAGAGTTTCCAAAGGTCTTGGGAGTTCCAGACAACATAGTTCCAATATGGCTTATGGCGGTAGGCTATCCGGCAGAATCCCCTGGACAGAGACCGAGAAAACGCTTTGACAGGCTCTTCCACTACAACGAATACGGTAACCCTCTAAAAGAAGACCCACAGGTAAAAGAAGAGCTAAAGAAGAGAAAGATGATTCAACCAATGGACCCGCTACCATGGAGAGATGAAGAGCTTAAATACATCTGCAGGATGTTTGGGCTTCCAGAAGACCTTCCAGATATGCCAAAGTCCCACATAAAGGCACTCTATTCCGAATCATCCCCTTACTACGGTGAGCTTCCTCCAGAAGAGGTACTTCTTGCAAGAGGGGTTGAAGGATAGGGAAACAAGAAGTGGGTAGGGGTTTAAGCCCCTACCCTAATTACCTTGCCTGGCCATTCTTATCCTTGATAGCAACTCAACTACCCTTTCCTTTACCTCCCCAACCGTTATCTCACCAAGACACCTTACACCGTAGGGACATGCTGGGGTGTATCCAAATTTTGTACATGGGCTGCAGGGAAGGCCTTTGTTTATAACCACGTGGTTTCTTCCAGGAGATGCCCATTTCCTCTGAATCCCTGCACCAAATAAAGAAACGGTTGGTGTTCCAACCCCGTAGGCTATATGCATAAGTCCTGTATCAGAAGAGATAAAAAGATCCAGCTGTGATATTATAGCAGCGGTCTCTAAAATGGTTGTTTTTCCAACAAAGTTAAGAAACTCTATACCAGATAAGGCCTCTTTAAACCTCTTTGCATCACCCACATCCTCCCTACCGCCAACAAGAACTGTTCCTATTCCTTCTTTTGAAAGCTCTTTTGAAAGCATGGAAAACTTCTTAATCCCCCACCTTCTCTCCCTAACCGTTGCTCCACTGAATACACCAGCTAAAGCATCCCATCTTTTCCTAAAATCATCTATCGTTTTACCAAACCTGACCACTAAATCCTTGCCAACCGGTAAAAAGGGGCTTTCTTTATCAAATCCATACTCAATACCTGTAACTTGAGAGACGAGTTTTAAAAAGCTATAGACCTCGTATTCATCCTGACTGTATGAAACCGGATGGGTAAGGAGCTTTTTTCTTTCCCCGTTTGTATCAAAACCCACCCTGACAGGAGCACCCGTTAGGTAAGCAGTTACGGCACTCAGGCGGTGCCACTGCTCCGTATCAATTACCATATCGTAGTCCGTCCTTATAACCTTAAGGAGCTCAAAAGGGGGGTTAACATCGTATTGAAAAACCCTATCCACATACGGACAGCCCTTAAGAATCCCCGCGTTTCTCCTCTCAGCAAGAACATCAATTCTTGAATCTTTAAAGCTTGCTCTAAGAGCCCCTAAAGCGGGATAGAGAAGCACAGCATCACCTATACCACCCGGACGGATAACAAGGATCTTTGTGCAAACCAGATCTGGCTCCTTCCGGGGGGTAAAAAGAAAGCGGGAAATTTGGGATGCAACTCCCCCGACAAAAAAGTCAAGCTTTTTTAACACCTCTGTTTTAAAACCCATTTTACTGCTTTAGGATATCACAATCCGAAGCACAAAGAACCCAGAAACACCCTATTCGCCAACCGTTCCCGTTTCCGGGTTATAGCTGTATTCCTTTCCAAGAGGGTGCTCGGGGAAATCCCATCCGTTTTCCCTTGTAAAATCCTTTAGCTCCTCCAGGTCTCTGGGATACCTTCCAAAAGACCTCTTAAACCTGCGGGAAGCCCCGGAGAGATAAGCTGTGTTATATTTAAGTTCCTGCTCTAAAAGGGTTTTACTCCTTACCTTATCTAGTTTGTAAACTATCACAAAGCCTCTGCCAAAAGGTTCTTTTGGGATCTCTTTTACAAGACCTTTTCTTTTTAACTCGGAAAGAGCTGAAGGGGCATGCCCATAAATCTCTATATACCTCCTTAAAGCCCAAGTAAGAAGGTCTTCCATATCCATTGCATCAAGCTCCTTAAGGTTTCTTAGAGCAAACTCCTTTCGTCCCTCAATTGTGGTTGTTCTGTAGATTTCCTCCCATATCCTTCTTGCAAGCTCTCTGCTACCACCTTTGGAAAGAGAAGAAGCTGCCATTCCCCTAAGCGAGGCACGGCGAAACTCTGAAAGACCGGGTTTTTCAGAAGCCTCTTTAAACAACTCAGCAGCCCTTTTGTAATCTTTAACATATAGGTAGTATATGAACGCCTCTTCAAGGGGAAGACGGAAGTTTTCAGGGTTATTCTTTCTTCCCTTATCAAATAGCTTTATCCCCCTTTCAATATCCCCAAGACCCAGGGGAGGAGGCTCTGCAAGAAAGGTTCCTCCGTAGCGGTATGCGTTTACAAACTTTGGGTCAAGATCCGTGATTATATCAAAGTAGTGGTATAGAAGCTCAGGGTCCCTCTCCTCCACACTTCTTCCACCAAAGTACTGAATTGCCCTAAGCCAGTATATGTCTGCAAGCAGTTCCTCATAACCTAGAGAAAATCTTTTCAGTGAAGCTGATGAAAAATAGAGGCTCTCTTCAACCACCCTGAACTTCCCACGCATCCCTTCTACCCTTTTCTGAAAAGGAATCGAGGCAACAATAAGAAAAGCTATAACCAAAAGCCCCTTATAAGGACTCCTTATAACAGACTCAAACATTACACACCGTTATCTAAACTCCCTTTTCTCAAATATGATAATTGAGAGAAAAACAAGCACCGATGCGTAGATAACAGCATAAGCTGTGGTGTAGAGTATAAGCTCTGGGTTTATACTTCCCCCGTAAACTGCCTCCCTTCTTACATCGAACTTCTCAAGATGAGGAACAACTCTGTATATAACCTCAAGCAAGCCCCTTAATACCCTATTCTTTACCCCTTCTGCAAATATAAGTATGTCACCGGAAAACCTTCCTATTACAAAAAGAAAGAAGGTAAAGAGGAGGCTCATAATGGGCGTTGTAAAGCTTGAAAAAACAAGTGCAATCCCTATAACTATCAAAAACTCAAGATACTCAAAGTAGATTGCCTTAAAAAACTCCATAAAATAGTTTCCGCCGTAGTAAAACCTTATAAAATCCCCATACCTTAGCTCCGTATAAAGCACTATTAAAAACAGTATAAAACCCATGGCAACTGTATTTACAAGAAGTGTAAAGGAAAGGCCAAGATACTTTCCAACCACAAACTCGTATCTGCGCACCGGTTTTGAAAATATGTTATACACCGTCTTTTTATCGATCTCTTTGTGGACAAGTCCGGTTCCAAGAAACACCGAGATCACAATCCCGATAAGGGATATTGCTGTAAGCCCAAGGTCTTTTACAATCTTGTTGTACTGCTCTGCTGATATGCTTGCAAAAATAAGGGAGCTAAGGATCATCAAGAAGGCAAAAAGAAGGAGGCTATATAGCACCCTGTCTCTTTTTGCCTCAACGAAAGTGTTATAGGCTACAGCAAGAATCGTTTTCATTGCTTTTGCTCTCCACCGCTATTCTGACCCATCTCCTTAACAAAAAGCCCTTCAAGTGATTTCCTGAGAGGGTAAAGGGAAACAATGTCTGCACCTGAGTTAGATACCACCTCTATAACCCTGGATTTTATATCCTCATCGAATCTAAGAACTATAAACCCGGCTCTTTTTTCAACCTCCACTTTAAGATCCCCAAGCCTCTCCGCTATATTAGAGTCAGTGTCTCTAAGAAGCATCTCGTAGTCTGTATGAATGTCTTCAAGAAGCTCTCCAAGCTCCCCCGTTCTTACAACCCTTCCGCCTATAATAACCCCCACCCTATCACACATCGTCTCCACATCCGAGAGTATATGGGAGCTAAGAATAATGGTTTTCCTCTTCTTTTTCTCCTCAAGTATAAGCTCTCTTATCTCCCTCTGCCCTATCGGGTCAAGCCCGGACATTGGCTCATCAAGTATGAGAAACTCGGGATCGTTTATAAGTGCCTGAGCGATCCCTATCCTCTGAAGCATGCCCTTTGAGTACTTTCTGAGCTGAACCTTCCTTGCATGGGTCATATTTACCTTCTCAAGGAGCTCATCTATTCTCCTTAGAAGAGCCTTACCGTTTATGCCGTGGAGTTGCCCCATATAACGAAGAAGCTCTTCTCCCGTAAGGTAGTCGTAAAAATAAGGGTTCTCGGGAAGGTATCCTATGTGTTTTTTAACCGATACATCCCCGGCAGGTCTTCCCATTATGCTTACGCTTCCACCCGTAATCCCAACAAAGCCAAGAACCGCTTTAAATGTGGTTGTCTTTCCCGCACCGTTTGGGCCAACAAAACCGAAAATCTCTCCCCCGTTAACGGAAAAGCTTACACCCTTTAAAACACGAACCTTCTTTCTAAGAAAACCCGTAGGGTAGTCCTTTATGAGATTCTCTACCTTAAGCACTATCATCGCCTGTTTAGTTACAAAACCCCCTACCCACCACAATCAGGGTCACTTCTTGTAGATTCAAACTGACCCGGGCTTCCCGATGGCTGGGAAGTAACTGTGCACTTTATAACCTTATCCGCAAATATGGAAAAGTCCTTTCTCCCAACGGTATGTGCCCTAACCATAGAAGCCTCCCACCCGAAATCCCCCTGAAGGGAAAGAGGGTCTGAACCAACATCCCCACTCCACCCCACACAGTAGCCAGCCTTGGGAGCAGAACAATTTGCCTCATTAGCGGTATCCCCATCGTTAACAACTGCATCTTCAAACGTGCTGTCAATTAGAGCATCCTCTTCATCACCTGTTCCTCTAGGGTCACGGAGGCTGTCTTCTACCCCGGAGCTTCCTATAAGGTTTGTAAAGTCCCTTACACCGTTACCGTTTAAATCCTGCTCGAAGTACTCATACTCTGCATCCCTAAGTGTCTGAAGAAGCTTTCTTGCGTTTGCCTCGTTTGAAGATATTCTTGCCTTTAAAAGGTTTGGAACAACAAGCGCGGTAAGGATTCCGATAATTGCTGCAACAACAAGAAGCTCAATCAGGGTAAAGCCACCTTCCGTTTTCTTTTGCTCCCATGCTACCATCTTAAAATCCTTTAGGAGATTGAGTCTTAAAGAGAGGAGAAACCTCTTAAGCCTCTCCTCTCTTTTTGGTAAAAGCTTTAAACACAAAACAAGAATTAAAAAACTAATCACAACCTCCAGAACCTCTTTTGGCTTTAAATGTCCCTGGAGCACCTGTAGTTTCACTGCTAACGGTGCACCTTATAACCCCGTCTGCAAAGACAATAAAGTCTTTCCTTCCTGTTTTATTTACACTTGTAGGGGATGCTCCCCATCCAAAGTCTTGAAATGGATTAGTTGGTGCATCTCCAGCATCATCAGCCCAGTCCCAGCCAACACAGTACCCAGCTTTAGGTCCTTCACAATCTGCTGATGTAGGTACATTACCTGATGGATCTCCTCCAGCATTAACATCTGCTTTCTCAAAACTGCTGTCAACAAGGGCATTCTCCTCCGAGCATGCTCCCCCTACCTGTTTAGGGCAACGTAATGTTCCTTCTGTACTACCACTTCCTATTTTATTCGTAAAATCCCTTGTCCCGTCCCCATCCAGATCCTGCTCGAAGTACTCACCTTCTGCGTCTCTTAGAGTCTGCATCATCTTTCGTGCGTTTGCCTCGTTTGCGGATATCCTTGCCTTAATCAGGTTTGGAATAGCAAGGGCAAGGAGAATTCCGATAATGGCAGCAACAACGAGAAGCTCAATCAGGGTAAAACCCTTCTCTCGCTTTTTCCTTTTACTCCCTGACTTAAACATCTTTAAATACCTCCTTTACTCTGGTTTTTATGATGCTAAATTGCAATATATATGCCAGCACAGGTTTTGGGATTTAACGTATTAAAATCATTAAAAAAAATAAAAACTCCATATTTAAATCTCCCTTTGCACAGGACTTTTTATAAGGATTTGGTGTGACTTTTTTTGCAAACAAAAGACGGTTTGTGACAAAAATTGTCAACTTTTGGGAAGGCAAAGAACTCTCTTGCAAAATTAAGATTTATGTATCAATATAAAAGAACCAAAACCATGTCAGGGAGAGTAAGAGTTGAAAAAGGCTATAGGTTTAATTCTTGCAGTAGTTTTTTTTACAGCGTGCGGAGACCTTAAGGTATCATCTTATCTCAACCAGCCACCGGGTAAAGAAACCGGAAGATACAGGGCGATAGAGATTTACGATTTTGAAACTGAGCTGCCCGATGTTCCAGAAGAGCTCCTTAAACGGCTTCCGGATGAAATCGCAAATACACTTAAATCCAGAAAAACCAGATTTCAGAGGATAAGCCGTGAGCCCATTGAGGACATACCAGCTGCCAACACGGTTGTTCTCCTCGGTGAGATTGTCGATTACGAATCCGGAAGGGATATAAAGTTTGAAGAGGGAGCGGTAAAGTTTGGTGAGTCCTCAATAACGGTTCAGATTGCACTCGTTGATAAGGAAAGCGGAGAAGAGGTTGCAAGCGGGCAGGTAAACGGCTTTAGCTCCCTTGGGTTCTTTAGAAGCGGTATAGTTGCAAAGGAGCTATACAAAAACCTGGCAGAAGAGATAGTAAAGCTTATAACCCAAAACTATAAGTAGGAGGAGGGGAGATATGATAAGGGGTAAAAGTTTTTTTCTTGCGTTTTTCTCACTTGCTTTAGTTATATCTTTTCTTGCTGATCAAAAGAGTGCATACGCAAGGAAAAAAGGCACAGAAAACCAACAGGCAAACTCAAAGGCACTTGATAACTACCTTAAGGGAAGAAAGGCATACCTTCTCTTTACCCCAAACGGTTTTAAAGAGGCAATAGAGTACTACAACAAAGCAATAGAGATAGACCCAAAGTTTGCCCCGGCATATGCAGGGCTTGGAGAGGTTTACTCCTCAATCGGATACTACAAGTACGAGGTAAGGGAAGACTACGAAGACTACTTTAACAGAGCATACACAAACATACTTAAAGCACTCACCCTTGATGGAAACTCCAGGGAGTGTAAGAGGGCACTTGCTCTAAACTACCTTCACCTGAGAAGGCTAAAGGATGCCGAGGCTGTAGCAAGGGAGGTTATAGAGAAATACCCGGACGATGCAGAAAGCTACTACATACTCTGGGCTGCAACAGGTCAGAACCCGGAGAGTCCATACATAAAGAAGGCACTTGAGCTAAACCCAAACCTCGTTTTAGCCCACGTTGGACTTGCAACGGCTTATTTCTTTAAGAAAGGAGACTACAAAAAGGCTACAGAACACTACAGAAAAGCCCTTGAGCTTGCAGCCTCTCCACAGCTCCACAACTACCTAGGAACGGCTCTAAGGACACAGGGGTACCTACATCAGGCAGTAACAGAGTATAAAAAGGCAATAGAGCTTGACCCAAACTTTGCACCGGCATACATGAACCTCGGGATCACCATGTTTTTCCTAAACAGATTTGAGGACTCAATCTCCTACCAGAAAAAGGCCCTTTTGCTTAACCCAAATTACCCAGATGCCTACTACTACCTGGGTCGTGCCTATGAAAAGACAAACAACCCAAAAGAGGCAATAAGACACTACGAAACCTTTATTGAGCTTGCTGGCAAGTACGACAGGTATGCAGGATACGTGGCAAGTGCAAAGGAAAGTATAGTGAGGCTAGGTGGGAGCAAAAGGTGAGTAAAGAGGAAGGCAGGAAAAAGCAAATAATAAACCTTTCATTTTCTCTGGAATCCAATGCAAGCCTCTGGAACATAGTTTTTAAGGGGTTTGATGAAGAGGTTGTACTCCTTTCCAGATTTGAGGCAGAAGAACCAGAGGCGGTTGATATACTTAAGAGATTTGGAGCCATGGTGGTAGAAAGATACATGGACTGCACGGTAGAGAGTCTGGATTCAGGGATAGTGATAAAAAAGAGGCTTCCAACAAATGACCTCTCAGTTATTAGAAGCTGGACAGAGCTTATGCACAGCATTCACGAAGAGATGTTAAACCTTGCAAAAGGTGTGATAAAATAGATGCCAGGGGATTTTAAGAATTGGGTGGAAGGCTAGCTGCAAAGAGATTTATAGAACTCTTAAGGGAAGAGCTTCAACCTATAAGGAAGAAGATACTAAACCACCCTTTCCCAAAGAGCGTAGAAAGGGGAAAGACTCCTTTAGAGAAGCTCAGGTTTTTTGCAGAACAGCAGTTTCACATAGTAAGTGGAGACTTTAGAAACCTTGCACTCTATATAACCCTCTCTAAAGAGCAGAGGGAAAGAGACTTTTTCTTAAGCCTAATAGAGGGAGAAAGAAAGGCACTTAGCAACCTCTTTAAGCTCGCAAAGGCCCTTGGTCTGGGAGAAAAGGAACTTACAGAGAGCGAGCCACACCCTGGAGCGCTTTCCTTTACAAGCTACTTTACACGTCTTGGAGTCTATGGAACACCAGGAGACATTGCATCGGCCATTGTAATAGACTTTGAAGTATGGGGTGAAAACTGCAGGCGTATAAGCACGGGGCTTAAAAAACACTACGGGCTTAAAGACGAAGACACCCTTTTTCTGGATGGGTTCTATCCAATAGCCCCTGAGTTCTATAGAGGAATAGAAGAGATAGTTCAGGGATACATCGGGAAAGAAGAGAGCAGAAAGAATATGAAAACCTCAGCCAAACTCGCTCTTTACTACGAGCTTATGTTCTGGGATACGATGGAAAGCTTTAAACCTAGATAAGATTTACATCCCCCGCTATAACCTTCTCAACCGTTCCGTCATCTTTTCTAACTATAAGGTAGCCGTTTTCATCAACACCAATTGCAACCCCTGTAAATCCCCTTCCGTTAAAGCTTACCTCAACCCTTCTGTTCTTTGCTCCCCACCTTTCCATCCACTCCCTTATAATCGCATTCTTACCTTCTTTAAGAAACCTCTTGTACCAGAGCTCAAGCAGGTTAATCAAACCTGCACTGAACTTTACCCTGTCTATATCCCGACCGGTTACCTCTTTAAGGGATGTTGCAATCTTTGCAACCTCTTTCATCTCGGCTTCCATCATCTGCCTTGTCATGTTTATGTTGACACCAATGCCCATAACTATGAAATCCACGTTATCTCCAGAGGGCTGCATCTCCATAAGTACCCCTGCTACCTTCTTCCCGTCAACAATCACATCGTTTGGCCACTTTATTACCCCCTCTACCCCTTCTGCCTTTACAGCCTCTAAAACCGCAATGGAAGAGACAAGGGTAATTATAGGAGCTTCTCTGGCAGGAATCTCAGGACGAAATACAGCCGACATGTAGAGATTTACCCCCGGAGGAGAAATCCACTTTCTATCGAGTCTCCCCTTACCTCTGGTCTGGGAATCGGCTATCACAACCGTTCCGTGAGGAGCACCGTTTCTTGCAAGCTCAAAGGCAACCTCGTTTGTAGAGCCTACCTCGGTAAAAGAGTATATAGTTCTTCCAAGTGCTTCGGTGTTAAGAAGCCTCTTTATTAACTCACCGTTTAATACACTCATAAATTCCTCCTTTAACAAGTTTTACAAAAACCTCTTTTTGTCTATAATTCTAATATACATTTGGTCAAAGAAAACCTAATTTGACAAAACCAGATTATTTGCCTAAACTAATCTGTTTGGTAGCAGTAGTTGGGCCCATAGCTCAGCTGGTCAGAGCGGCGGACTCATAATCCGTTGGTCCCTGGTTCGAATCCGGGTGGGCCCACCAAAGCTATACAGGTTCTAGATTATGGAAAAAGACGGCTGTTCACCTTATTATCTGCGTTTTTATCCCTCTTGGTATCTTACTTTTAATAATAAGAAAACTTTAAAAAAAGGAGGAAAAAATGAAAGACCAGATTACTGCTCTCTCAGCGCTTCAGAGCATAGACCTGGTGCTGAGAGAGTTGGAAAGGAATCTTGAAAACTATCCCAAAGAAATATCCCGCCTTAAAGAAGAACTAAAAAACGAAAAAGAAAGCATAGAAAAACTAAAAGAAGAGCTTAACCAGATAAAAAAGCACAAAAACGAGCTTGAATCAAAGCTCAGCCACAACCAGAACTCGATAAAAAAGGCCGAGAAGAAGCTATTTGAGATAAAGACATACAAAGAATATGAGGCTCTTCAGAAAGAGATTGCAGAGATAAAAAAGTCAAATGCCGAGTTTGAGGAAGAGATTCTAAAAGAGATGGAAAATATAGAGAGCCTGGAGGCTCTAATAAAAGAGAAAGAACAGGGATTCTCTCATAAAGAGAAAGAGTACGAAAAGAAGATAAACGAGTACACAAAGAAGATAGAGGAGTTAAAGGTAACATACGAGGCAAAAAAACAGGAAAGAAACAAGGTAGCCTCTCTTATAAACCCGAGTGTTCTTTCAGTCTATGAAAGGATAAGAAAGAGAAACGGCCTTGCCGTTGTTCCGGCAAGGAACGAAGTGTGTATGGGATGCAATATGAACATACCTCCTCAGCTCTTTAACGAGGTCCTTACACTCACAAAGGTAATCCAGTGTCCAAACTGCCACAGGATCCTCTACGTTGAAGAAGAAATAATCCATCGTGAAGCCCAGACAGCCTAGATTAACAAAGGGAAAAAACGGCATACCAACTGAGATATACATAGACGGAGCTTCAAGAGGAAACCCGGGAAACTCAGGACTTGGTATCCTTATTAAGGATAAAAACAAAGACCACAGAATAAAAAAATACCTTGGCATTCTAACAAACAACCAGGCCGAGTACAGCGCGTTTATAACAGCTCTTGAATTTGCAAGAAAGCTAAAGAAAGACTCTATAACAATCTATACAGACTCCCTTCTACTTGCCAACCAGATAAACGGGATATGGCAGGTTGAAAGCCCAAACATAAAGCCCCTCTACGAGAAGGCAAAAAAGCTTCTTGGAGAGTTTAAACAGGTAGAGGTAAGGCACATACCCAGGGAACTAAACAGGGAAGCCGACAGACTTGCAAACGAAGCAATAGATGAATATGCTTATTAGTGAAGCGAGTGGGTCGAGCGATCGCCTGTCTTTTCCGCATGGAAAAGATGGGAGGAAAGTCCGAACTCCAGAGGGCAGAGCGCTGGGTAACCCCCAGGTGCCGTGAGGCAACGGAAAGTGCCACAGAAAACAGACCGCCGAAGTTTTCCCGTTTATGCGGGAAAACAGGCAAGGGTGAAAAGGTAGTGTAAGAGACTACCGCACAGGGTGGCGACACCCTGTGGCACGGCAAACCCCGCTCGGAGAAAGACCAAGTAGGGAAGCATCCACCCTCAGGGTGGGCAGATGGCCCGTCTGATGCTTCCGGGTAGGTCGCAAGAGGCACCCAGCAATGGGTGTCCCAGATAAATGATCGCTCTCGACAGAATTCGGCTTATAGACCCACTCGCTTCTTTTTTTAAGTAAACCTGACCCTTACAAACTCCCTTTTTCCAATCTTTAGTTTTAGCTGGTCCCTATATGGAACCAGAGCCTTTGTGTCGGTTACCTTCTCCCCGTCTATGCTAACCCCTCCCTGTTCAATAAGTCTCTTTGCCTCACCACGGCTCTTTACCCTCTGGGAGGAGAGCAAAACGAGGTCAAGAACTGTTATCCCATCTTTTCTCTGAAGAACAACCTCCCTTGCATCCTCAGGAAAAACCCGTTCGGAAAACTTCTTCTCAAAGTCCCTCTGTGCCTTAATGGCCTCTTCTTCCCCGTGAAACCAGGCGGTAATCTCAAAGGCAAGAGCCTTTTTGGCATCCATTGGATGCCACTTTAACCTCATCTCCTCTATTTCCTCACGCGAGCGCCTGCTTAGAAGCTCATAGTACCTCCACATAAGGGTGTCTGAAATGGACATAACCTTTCCGAATATCTCCTCCGGGGGATCCTCTATGGCTATGTAGTTCCCAAGAGACTTTGACATCTTTCTTACCCCATCCAGCCCCTCAAGTATCGGGACAAAAACCGCAACCTGGGGTTCCTGATTAAAGTGTCTCTGTACATCTCGTCCAAGAAGTATGTTGAACTTCTGATCAGTACCCCCAAGCTCAACATCTGACTTAAGGCTAACCGAATCATAGGCCTGAATAAGGGGATAAAGGAATTCTTTAAGGGTTATGGGAGCACCCATAGTGTAGCGCTTACGGAAGTCCTCTCTCTCAAGCATCCTTGCCACGTTTTCAAGGGAAGCAAGCTCAAGGAGTTCCTTTGCACTCATCTTCCCAAGCCATGTAGAGTTAAAAACAACCTCTGTTCTATCCCTTCTAAGTATCTTAAAGACCTGCCTTTCATAGGTTTTTGCATTCTCAGAAACCTCCTGCTCACTTAAAGCCGGTCTGGTTTCAATCCTTCCCGAAGGGTCTCCAATCATAGCGGTAAAGTCTCCGATAAGGAATATGACCGTGTGCCCAAGGTCCTGAAAATCCCTTAGCTTCTTAAGAAGAACGCAATGTCCAAGGTGGAGGTCCGGGGCAGTTGGGTCAAATCCTGCTTTAACCCTTAGAGGCCTTCCTTCACTTCTTGACCTCTTTAGCTTGGAAAGAAGCTCTTCCTCGGTAATTATCTCCTCGGTTCCCCGTTTTATAATCTCAAGCTGTTTTTCAGGCTCCAGAAAATCCATAAAAACCCCTTACCCAGGAATTTTAAGAGAACTAAATATAAAATACCCGATTTTTAAGTCAAATCTGTCACGGAAAAAGCAATACTATTCCCTGTAGAGGTTGGTTATCGGGAAACGACGGTCTTTTCCGAAAGCCCTAGGGGTTATCTTTATACCAGGTGGAGCTTGTCTTCTTTTGTACTCGTTTAAATCAACCATCCTTACAACCCGCCTTACAAGCCCCTCATCAAATCCAAGGGCAGCTATCTCCTCAATGCTAAGATCCTCCTCCACATAGGCTTTAAGAATGGGGTCAAGAACATTATAGGGAGGAAGTGTATCCGTATCCTTTTGTCCGGGTCTAAGCTCCGCTGAAGGAGGTTTTTCGAGAACGGATTTTGGAATCACTTCCCTTCCCTTCCACCTGTTATAAAACTCAGAGAGCCTGTAGACAAAGGTCTTTGGAACGTCCTTTAAAACGGCAAATCCTCCCACCATGTCCCCGTAAAGTGTGCAGTATCCAACGCTCATCTCACTCTTGTTTCCAGTGGTAAGAACAAGCCAGCCAAACTTGTTGGAAAGGGCCATAAGGATATTACCACGAATCCTTGCCTGTATGTTCTCTTCTGTAACATCCTGCTCCTTTCCACGAAACACATCCGAGAGGGTATCCAGATAGGCACTAAAAGCCTTCTCTATGGGTATGGAAAGAAGCTCTATACCAAGGTTTTTTGAAAGGAGCTGGGCATCAGTTATGCTACTCTCAGAGCTATACCTTGAGGGCATCGAAACCCCGATAACGTTTTCCTTTCCCAGTGCCTCGGTAGCTATTGCCGCAACAAGAGACGAATCTATACCCCCACTGAGCCCTATCACAACCTTCTTAAAACCGTTTTTTGTAACGTAGTCCCTTGTTCCAAGAACAAGAGCCCTAAATACCTCCTCTTCCAGCTCAAGAAAATCAGCCACACCTGTGGTAATTGGGGGCTTTTCTTTGTCTGCAAACCCACCTACCTCTACTACCTCTGCCCTTCTGGACTCAAGCTCAAGGGCGTATTTCTCCTTTCTCCTTCTCGGGTCATGAAGGCGTGAGCGAAAGACCCTGTTTATGTTTATATCAACCACAAGCATCTCTTCCCTAAAACCCCCAGCCCTTGCTACCACATCCCCACGCTCGTTTATAACCACGCTGTGGCCATCGAAAACAAGCTCATCCTGTCCTCCCACAAGATTGCAAAAGGCAAGTATAACGGAGTAATCAAGTGCCCTAACCCTTAACATCTGCTCCCTTAACCTTACCTTTGAAACGTGATAGGGAGAGGAGGAGATGTTTATAATAAGCTGTGCATTACCAAGCAGTGCCTGTTCTCTAGTAGGGTCTCCGGGATACCATATGTCCTCGCATATATTCACACCAAAAATAAGCTCCCCGAGCCTGTAAACAGGGGCACGAAGCCCTGACTGAAAGTACCTGTTCTCGTCAAAAACCCCGTAGTTTGGAAGGTAGCGCTTGTGGTATATATCAACAAGCCTTTTATTGTGGATTATGGCAGCAGCGTTATATATATCGTCATCCCTATCTGCAAAACCCACAACCACCGTAATTGATTCGGAGGCTTCCCTTATCCTATCAAGTGCACCCAGGTTGTCCTCTATAAAGCTTGGCTTTAAAAGGAGGTCTTCTGGAGGATAACCGGTTACGGAAAGCTCAGGAAAGCAAAGGATATCAACCCCAATCTCTCTTGCGCGGGATATGTAATCAAGGATCTTCTTTACATTTCCCTCAAGATCACCAACGCATACATCAACTTGCCCAAGGGCTATCCTTACGCTATCCATTTTCCTGCTAGTATAACACCCTGAAAAAACGTTTCAATGCGGCTAAAGTCCTCCTGTTGATGTATACACGATGTTTGCAAGGAAATGAAACAGGATATTTGCCCAGAGTGTTCTTGAGATAATGTACATATAACCCATTGCAATGGATGGGAAAAAGGTAAGAAGGGCTTCCAGATAGCCGTATCCACTGCATCCCCTTCCTATACACCTTGTGGCTACATGCCCGAGGGCAAAGAGAAAACTTACAAATAAAACCCCTCTCAGGTTGTTTCCCAGCTTCTCCTGAAGGTAACCCCTGAAGAAAACCTCCTCAGGGATAGAGACAAAAAAGAGATGAAAAACAACAACTGAGAGAGAAACCGCTCTCAAGTTAAAGGGTTTGTTAACCAAAAGGAGGTAACCAGCAAGTATAAAAAATGATAAAACAAGCCCAACAACTACACCCCTTGTATTCCACCTAAGCCCCTCCACCCTGCTTCCAGCAATAAAGGGAGAGAGAAACATAATCCCTGCAGATACAGGAAATAAAACACCTGCAGGAAAAACCCTAACCATAATCGTTATAACGAAGATAACAAGCACATAAACGAATATTGGGAAAATGTAGTTTCTTGAAAGGCTAAACATCAAAGAGATTCCATCCTAAAACTAAAAAGCTCAAAAAAAATACACAAGAACGAAATACTGGTCAATTTATCCCTAAAAAAACCTCTACAAATCAAGCCACACAGATGATAGATTATCTAGGTTTTACAATGAAGGCCCAAAGAGCAAAAAGAGAGCTTATAGCAATCGTTTTTGTAACAACCCTGGGAACCTTTTTTCTCTCGTATGTATCCTACATGGTTCTTGAGAATAAAACCGTCCACTCCCTCCTTACCCTATGGAATCGCTGGGATACCATACATTATCTGGATATCGCAAGGAACTGGTATTCAAGCACAACCGAGGGGGAAAGACACCTTCGCATTGTGTTTTTTCCCCTGTACCCAGCACTTGTAAAGGTAGTTTCACTTGTTTTAAGAAACCACATGCTTTCTGCTCTCATTGTATCAAACGTATCCTATGCCCTCTGCATACTCTACCTTTACAAACTGGTTTTACTGGATTACGAAGAGAAAACAGCAGTTAGGGCAGCCTTTTACCTGTCTGTATTCCCCACCGCATACTTCCTTCATGCAGGATACACAGAAAGCCTCTACCTTGCACTTACGGTCTCAAGCTTCTACTACGCAAGAAAAGGAAACTGGTGGCTTTCAGGTATTACGGGTATGTTTGCCTCGGCAACCAGAATAACGGGTATGGTTCTTCTACCAGCCCTCCTTTTTGAATACATGCTTCAGAGGGACTTTAAGGTAAGGGCCATAGGGAAAAACATTATCTGGCTTTTTCTTATCCCACTTGGGCTTTTCTCCTATCTTGCCATAAACTACATTACCTTTGGCTCCCCATTTAAATTCCTTGAGTTTCAGAAAGAACACTGGTTTAAAACGCTTATTCCCCCATGGAAAGGGCTTACCGGAGCCTGGAGTAGCACCCTGTGGCGTCAACCAAACGAGAGGGTGCTTGTTGGATGGGCCGAGCTTGTATCAGGAATCCTTGGATACGTCCTTACACTTATTGCCTTCTTAAGGATTCGCCTCTCCTACGCAGCATACCTTCTTCTTACATGGGTTATAGTAACCTCAACTTCCTACTGGCTTAGCCTCCCAAGATACATGCTATCTGCTTTTCCCATATTCATTGTTCTTTCCCTGATCGGAGAGAGAAAAGAAGCAGGCTATCTTATAGTTTTTCTCTCACTTACCCTCTTTACCCTATTTATGTCCCTTTTCGTTCAGGGAAGATGGGCATTTTAGGTTTTCCTACCTCTTAAAAACAAGGAACTTATACCCAGTAAAGTTCCAGAAAACCGAAACCGCAACGGCAACAAAGGCCCCAACATTTGCCCAGAGCTTCTGGGAAAGCCCCCCTATTGGGTGAACAAAGTTTACAACAAGGGAAGCAAGCGCCACGTTTATCACAAAACCAACAGCGCTTATAACCGCAAAGTGAAAGAACTGCCTTCCCATACGCTCTGTCTCAAAGCTCTCAAACGCCCAGAACTTGTTCCAAAGGTAGCTGTTTACAATTGCAACCAGAAAGGAGAAGGATTTAAAAACCGAGTAGAGAAGCCCCTTCTGCACATTCGTAACGAACATAAGAAGGTTTAATACACCAAAATCTATAGCGGTGTTGGAAACACCTATTGAGATAAACTTTCCGAACTGAAACAGGCTGGGCTTCTTTCTACCAAGTATGTAAAAAAGGTAAATCCAGAGCGTAAGGAGAGCAGGGGTAATAAGGAAGATAAGCCAGCCAAACCTTACAAGGATATGAAGTCCCGGGATTTCCCGCTCAAGGTTCTTAAGGACAGCAAGCGCAAAGAAAGCAATTATCTCTCCAAGAATAACACCGTTTATGAGGTCGTACTTTTTATACTTCCTGTGGTTCTCAAAAATATCCTGCATTAAATCTCCTTATCTCCATCCCTTTAACCAGAAAAACCACCTAAGAAAATCATTTGAAACCGGAACAGCAGCAAGTATGGGATAGAAGAAAAAAAACACCGCACAGGCAGTAATAAGATACACTATAACCAGAGCTTTTCCATACCTGCTTCTCTTCCAGAGCAAATCAAGAAAGTAAGCGCTTATAAGAAGCATAAAGGGAAGAGCGGGAAGGAAATGGTAAAGAAAGGTAAGCTTTCTTGGAGAAAGTGCCCAGGGAAGCCAGTAGGCAACCACACTTAGCACCGAAAAGGCAAGAGAGGGAGCTTCTTTTCTTATGAGCGTAATAACACCGAGTATGAAAAACAAACACCCTGTCCACCATATAAATGGGTTTCCAATTGCGTATATATGTGCATACTCGTTTCCGTATCTCTTTAGATACAGGTAAACGGGTCGAAGAAGAAGAGGCCACTGCCACCATGAGGACTGATAGGGATGAGTTTGATTAACCCCCCTGTGGTACCCATACATTGACTCCTGAAGCCTTACAAAATCACCCAGGGAGTTTCCATGCAAAAAGAAAGGAATATAGGTTAGGATGTAAACAACTGCAGGGATAAAGACAAAGAAAAGGGCCACTTTTAAAACTATCTTTAAGAGAACGGGTAATCTTTTTTCCCTGGTTCCAGAGGTGTATATGTTTCTGTAGAACATAACCAGGAAGGAAACACATCCAAGAAACTCCGTTGCATAAACCCCGCTCCACTTTACAGACATGGAAGCACCGGAAAAAACCCCAGAAAGAAGGAGAAAAACCGTTTTACCGGTTTTTACGTACTTTACAAGAAAAAGGGAGGCAACGAGTATAAAGCTCATAAGGAAGACATCAACCATTGCAATCCTGCTAAGGACAAAAACAAAGGACTCAAAGGTAAAGAGAAAAGAAGCTATAAAACCTGCACCCTTACTCTCAAATAGCTCTTTCCCCAGAAGGTAGATAATCAGGGTTCCAAGCCCACCAAATATGGCCTGAAAGAAACGCCATCCAAAGGGATTATCACCAAAGACCAGAATCCCAAGCGCACTCAGTTCCTTTCCAAGCGGAGGATGGGTCCACTCATAGGCAAACCCCTTTGGAGCCCTGTGGCCCAACTCCCATCCAGCGGGATTTCCCCTTGCCATCTCCTGGGCTGTAAATGCAAAGTATATCTCGTCAAAGTAGTAACTATCGGGGTTGTCAAGTCGGTAGAGCTTTATACCGATGCTAAATAAAAGAAGAAAAAAAACTGCAATCTCTACTTTCTTTTCCCTTACAAGCTTCATTAAAGAACTACCCTGTGTCCTTAACCTCAAAAGTACTCTTTGAGCCCTTTAGGAAATCCACAAGAACAAGTATAAACACAGAAACCAGCAAAGTAGCTATTCCAGGGATAAATGGCTTTATTGAAGATGCAGGGAGCAGAAAGTAAGAGCCTGCATTTCCGGATACACGTGGTACAAGCTCTGTATATGCGTAAAGGAGATTAAACACATACACAGAAGACAAAATCCCGTAGAAAAACCAGAACCTGAGAGAGCAAAATGCAACAAGGGTAAAGAAAACAATTGCAGGGAGAAGATGCCTTTCATGAACACGGGTAACAAAGAGAAAAAGGGCAAAGAGTACAAGAAAGGATGCCTGGAGGCTTTGAATCTTAAAAAACCTATCGTAAGCACCCGATAGCCCTTTTTTCCACCCTGAGAACCAGAGATGAAGCAACCCCGAGAGTATGAGAGTATAGATGAGGCCAAAAACAACTGTTCCCCACCTCTGATATGTAATTCCCAAAAACGTTTTCTGATCGCTTTTCCACATGGCAAAGGCACCCCAGAAGTTAAACGCATTAAGCGAGGCAAAGGCATACTGTGTATATGCACGCCTAAACCGCTCTTCTATGAAGTAGAGTGGCTCTAAAACAACACCCAGACCCCTGGTTGATATATCCCAGGAGATAAAGGGAACAGTAACGAGAATGGAAGTAGCAAGGAAGGCAAAGGTAAAAAAAAGAAGAGGGGAAAAAGAAGAAAACCCAAATCTTTTTCCCCTTACGTTTTCTAAAAAACCCTTTACCACAAGGAACCCGAGTATGGGAAACATAACAACGCTCTGGGGTTTTATCATAAAGGCAAAAGATGCAGACACCCCGGAGAGAAAAAACCTCCTGTTAAGACAGAGTAAAACGGAGAGAAGAAGAGGGAGGGCGTGAACCGAGTCAACCTGCCCCCAGAAGGTAGAGTTTGAAAGGGAGGCAGGATTCAGAAAATAAGCTAAAGAAGAGATAGCAGCATACCTAACACCCGAAATACCCCTTAAAAAACAAAAAACTAAAATCGCTATTCCAAGGTCTGAAACGTTTGCAGGCAACTTAAAGAGGACACTCTCGGGGATACCGGGGAATGCCCTGTGTATGTGCTCAAGTGCCCAGAGTACGTAGAGATACCCCGGCATGTAATCACACCAGTACCTGTTATAGAACTCAGAAAACCCAACCTGGTATATGCCGTAAGCCCATGCCATCCAGGTTTTAAAGTCCCCCTCATATGTGAGATAAGGGGAGAGCAGTATCCTAAGAACAAAACCCAAAACAAGAACCAGAATAAAAACCGGGTAGATGAGGCCTGTTTTTTCTCCCTTCATCAATTCCCTCTAAGCTCGTCCCTTAGCTTCCAGCACTCCTTAAACATCCTCAGTATAACCCGCAGGTTAGCACCTGTCTGCTTCCCAAACCTGCGCGGGAAGTGCCTTACTGGAACCTCTTTTATCGTAAAGCCATTTCTTTTCATCTTGATAAGAAGCTCGGCACTAAAAAGAGCACCCCCAGACTTTATGGGCTTTACAGCCTCATACACCCTTCTTGGAAAGAGCTTAAACGCGCAATCAATATCCCTTACCCTAAGGCCAAAAAGAAGGCCTATAAACTGATGATAGAGCCAGGCATTTACGGAGCGGATAAAGGGGTCAACTCTTTTTTCCCTGTACCCTATAACAACATCGTACCTATCAACAAACGGAAGGAGCCTGTCCATATCGCTTATATCAAACTGACCATCGCTGTCCATAAAGAAGATGTAGTCAAGTGAAGCCCTATCAAGACCCGAGCGAACAGCAGCTCCGTATCCAAGGTTTTCTGGATGGTTTAAAAGAACTATATGTGGATTAGAAAGAGAAAGCCTCTCTACTATCTCACCTGTTCTGTCTGAAGAGCCATCGTTTACAACTATTACCTCATAGTCTTTAAACGTTTTCTCAAGGTAGGGAATTGAAAGAAGCACCGTTCTTTCGATGTTTGCTTCCTCGTTGTATGCGGGAAAAACTACCGAAAGGGAGAAGTCCTTTTTCATTCCCTATCATTTTACCATAACCGCAATCATTGTGTTTGCGTGCATAAACACAATCACCGGAACTTAAAGACACTAATCTCATCTGAGGCTGTGTTTCCTGAGGTATCCGTTGCAACGGCCTCTATTGAGTGCCACCCCCTTGAGTATCCCCTTGTGTCCCAGACAGCAGAGTAGGGAGGGGTACTATCGGTTGCTAAAAGGGTACCGTCAACGTAGAACTTAACATCCGAGACTGACACATTATCCGATGCAGAAGCACTGATTGTAACCCTGCTAAACACAGCGGATCTATCCCTTGGGCTTGTAATGCTCACCTCAGGTGGAACGGTGTCCTCAGAGGGAGGAGGGGTTGGTGTCGGGGTTGGAGTTGGTTCGGGGGTTGGCTCGGGTACAGCCCCGGACTGAGCAGCCTGAAGAGCAGTGTTAGAGTTAACCCTTCCAGAGCCAAAGTATATATCGTATCCTGGGGAGCCAAGGTCATCGCTTGTGTCCTTAAGGAGCTGGGCAACCTCATCGTTTGTAAGATTCGGGTTTAGAGACCATATAAGTCCTGCAACACCTGCAACAATTGGGGAGGAAAAAGACGTTCCACTTGCATAAACGTATCTTGAACGGTTCCATGTGGTTACAATATTTACCCCCGGGGCGGAGAGATCAACAAAACTCCCAAAGTTTGAAAAGGAGGCAAGGTTATCGTCTTCATCCGTTGCTGAGACCGCAAGAACGTGGTTTCTTGCAGCAGGACATATGGGTTCACTGCTTCCATCATTACCAGCAGCAGCTACAATCAAAACACCCTTACTCCAGGCGTTATCAATTGCATCCTGCTCAATAGAGCTACTGCTACAGGGAGCACCAAAGCTAAGGTTCATTATAACCTTTTTGTCGGGATTCTGAGCAGCATAGTTTGCAACAAAATCTATCCCCTCTATAACATCAAAGAGGGTTCCACTCCCATTGCTACCTAAAACCTTTACCGGCAGAATAAGACAGTCCCAGCAAACCCCTGCAACCCCACGTGCGTTATCTGTCTTTGCAGCAGCGGTTCCTGCAACACCTGTTCCGTGTCCGTTGCCATCAGCTGTATTTGTGCTTGAGAAGTAACCAACGAAGCTTCTTCCCTGTAGAACCTTTCCACTCAAATCAGGATGCGTTGACTCTACACCTGTGTCCAGAACGGCAATAACCACAGAGGGGTCTCCGGTTGATATATCCCATGCCTGGGGGTCCTCTATCCTTGGGTGATGGTACTGAAGGAAGTAGTAGGTATCATTTGGGGTTTTAAGTGCCCTGTATATGTAGTTTTTCTCAACATACTCTATATCCGGATCCCTTGAGAGAATCTCTTTAAAGGTATCGGTTAAAAAACCCCTTGGAATCCTTACAAGGGCAATCCCACGCCCAGGAAGGGACTCCTCAAGTGAAAGCCCATGCCTTGAGAGTATACCCTCAAGTACCCTGTTTTCCCTTGAGTGTTTTAGCTTTATTACAAGCTCACCCTCTACAAAATCCGCCTTACGTGGAAGGGAAACCGCATAAGAGGCATAAAGGAATACGGATAAAAACGAAAGCAAAAAAAATGCATTTAAAAAGCCTTTTAGGTTACACCTTTCTCTCATTTTTACATCTCCCTATTTTCAGAAAGACATAATAGCTTGTTATTTCCTAATGCAATTTACATACCGTTTTAAAATACCAAAAAAAAAAATACGGTTTTTAAGATAAAAGCTGACATTTTTTGTCAAGGTGGGCAAAAAATTGCCACCAAGGAGGACTTAAAAAACCTCAAGCCTGCACCCATCCTGAAACACAAAAAACATTCTCCCGCCCTGAACATTCACCGAGTTAAAGACACAGCTACTTCCATCCGTCCAGTCAACAACCACATCAACCTCTCTTTCCCCTCCAAGCCCGAAATGAACCGGAAGCATATCCTGCTCACAGCACCCTCTCCCACCTGAAACCTCTCTTACCTGAAATCCTTCCGTGTCAAAAACCCAGACACGTGTTCCTATGGCAGAGGTGTTTGTGGAAACCCCGTTTCCAACGAGCCAGAGGATAAGAAAGTTATTTATCCCTCCATCGTTTTGCATAAGCGCACTTCCCAGATGTCCGGTAAGGAAAACATCCATAAAACCATCACGGTTAAAGTCCCCCCATGTAGCGGAAAAAACATCTATTGGGAGGTCAATGCCTGTATCAACTGCCACATCCTCAAACTCTTCATCCCCAAGGTTCCTAAAAAGCCTGCTCGGGCTTGTGTGGTTTGTTGTAAATAAATCCAAAAGCCCATCCCCGTCAAAGTCAACCCACGCGCAGGTTCTTCCATCCCCTACATCCCAAACCCCTGCAGAAAGGGTTATATCGGTAAACGTTCCATCTCCGTTGTTTCTGTAAAGTGCGTTTCTTGGGGAAGAGATGTTTACAACGTAGAGGTCCAAAAAACCATCGTTATTAAAATCACCTGCACATGCAGAAACAGAGTCCCAAAGAAGGTCCCCTCCAAGCCCACTTTGAACCGTTCTATCCAGGAAGGTTCCATCACCTCTGTTAACGTAAAACCTGTTTTCCCCCTCATTTGCAAGAAAGAGGTCAGGAAACCCATCGTTATTTGCATCAAACCAGACTGCTGAGTTCGTTACATCCGATACCCCAAGCCCTGCATCATCAGATACATCCTCAAAGGTTCCATCCCCTCTGTTACGGTAGAGAAAAGAGGGTGCATTTGAGTTTATGTTTGCCTGAAAGAGATCCAAAAGCCCATCCCCATCGTAGTCAACCCAGAGCACATGCCCGGCTGTTCCCCCTTCCCTTGTTATACCCGCGTCAGAAGAAACCTCAAGGAAAAAGCCCTCCCCGAGGTTCTTGTAAAGCAGAGGAGGTGCACCGGAGGCTATCGTGCCTGCAGCAAGATCCGGTAATCCGTCGTTATCAAAATCCCCCCAGGAAACGCTTCTTAAACGCCTGCTCTCTTCTATTCCAGAGCCTGCTACCACATCGCTGAATATGCCGTTACCGTTATTTCTAAAGAGAAAGACATTTTTTGAGGTTCCTATATCGGTGTTTCCAGTTATAAGATCAAGCCATCCATCGCCATCAAAATCCACCCATGAAGCACTCTGCCCAAGCCTACCAACGTTTCCTATGCCAGAAGCAGATGTAACATCTGAAAAAGAAGGAACCACCTCATCGGAGCCTCCAGAGCCTCCTGGACAGGAGGCAAAGAAAGCAACGAGAAATGAAGAAAAAAGCCCGATAAACAAATAGTTTCTCAAGACCCTAACCTTCCTTTTTTAGGCTCTTTAAAAGAAGATCCGCTGCCCTTAAGCTAAGGGCCTCAATCGTAAGGGAAGGGGCATCCCCTCCACCGGATGAAGGAAAAACGCTTGCATCCGTTATAAGGAGATTCCGAACCTCATGGCTCCTTAAATCAGCTCCAACCACAGAGGTTTCAGGGTCTTTGCCCATTCTACACGTTCCAAACACATGCGTTGCACTGAAAAAATCATAGGAGGAAAACTCCTCAACTACTTCCTCTGCCCCTGAAGCCTCAAGTATCTCCTTTGCCCTTTTTGACATAAACTCAAGCATTCTTATCTCGGATTCACCAAGCGTTGACTGAATGAGAGCAACGGGCAGGCCAAACTCATCCTTTGTGTCTTCCTTTACGGTAACAAAGGTTTCCTCATTGGGCAGAAACTCTCCAATCCCCCCTATGGCAATTGCATGTCCAAACCACCTCTCAACCTCCTTTACAAACTTCTCTCCCCACCCCTTGTGAAAGCGAAGTGCGTAGCTTACAGGACCCACCGCACTTCCTGCCGTTGGGTAGAGCCTAAACCCACCCTTAAAACCAAGCTCAGGATTTGGCTCATTCCACTTCCATATAACGCTGTCTATGGGGATTCCCCTGTATGAGTCAAGCCTCTTAGGGTGAAAGGCAACCACAAGGTAAAAAACGGTTTCCATAAAGTTCTTTCCAACAAGCCCGTTTTCGTTTATACCGGAGTTTATAAGAAGCCTTGGGGTCTCAACAGCACCACACGCACAAGCAACATAACTTCCCTCTACAAAGTGCTCTTTGCCATCTCTATCATAGTAAACCACCCCACGTGCCCTTTTTACCCCATCTTTTTTCTCAACCTCTATTCTGCCTGCAAAGGCATCGGTTACTATGGTGCACCTTCCTGTTTTTTCAGCAAGCGGTATAAATGTAACATCAACGCTTCCCTTATCCTTCCTCGGGCATCCCCACTGACATCCATTACAGTAGTTACAGGGTGGTGTATCGCGATAGGGACGTGAGAGTATTGCAACGGTATTTGGGATAAGCTCAAGGCCAAGCTTTTTACATGCCTTCTCAATTACCTGGCTTGCAAAGCTAAGCTTATGTGGGGGAAGCGGATAGGGAGAGCTTCTTGGCCTTGATGGAACACCCTCTGGCCCTGCAACGCCAACTATTCTTTCAACCTCCGTATAGTATGGCTCAAGTTCTCTGTAATCTATAGGCCAGTCCTCAGCTACCCCAAAGAGGCTTTTCATTCGAAACGCACTTGGATGAAGCCGGTGAGCCTCTCCCTGAAAGTGAAGGGTTGATCCCCCAACCCCAACAACGTGGTGGTAGGCAAGGTACATCCTTTCATTTGAAGGGTTTAGCCTCCCAGATGCCCTGTTCCATGACCTAAGCTCTTTTTTCCCCTCATCAAGCTTCTGCCTTTTGCCAAATACGTGCTTTAGCTTTCTTCTGTGGGGAAAGCCCTCAAGCTCCCAGTTGTTTTTGTTAAGCGGGTAATCTGTATAGGGGTTATACCTCGGGCCAGCTTCAAGCACAAGAACACTCATCCCCTTTGATGCAAGCCTCCATGCAAAAGGAGCTCCTCCAGGGCCAGAGCCAATAACAATGCAGTCGTATTTTTTCTCTTTAGCCATCTTTTCTCCTGACACACTAACTAAATTGAGCAAAGGATAAGCAATCCACCTCTATGTGTCAATGGTTTTTGGGTTAATCGGATTTGTTTAGTTTTTTCTTAACCCAAGAAGATTTTAAACTATACCATCAGCCCAGTAATTGGTTGTTTTATCCCTAGCAAAAACAAAATTAAAAAAACATAAGGCAACATTAAGAACCTAGTTTACAAGTAAAATCGCTATTGCTTTATGCAAATTCATAGGTTAAATTTTCCTTTCGTATATAAATCCACTATCATGATTTTCCTAGGAGAGAAAACAATGAAAAAGAGGATTACATCACTGGTTGTCATATTTATTTCAATCATAGCAATAATTGGATGTGAAACAAAAAAGGAACAAGAGAAAAAAACCTCAATGGAAAGGCACACCACATCTACGGAAGAAACAAGTGGAATGAAAGTTGTTGCACGTGTAAATGGAAAGCCAATATATGAAGAAGAATTACATGGAAGACCACTCGAAGAGGTTATTGACGAGGAAATACTATATCAAGAGGGACTAAGACGCGGACTTGATAAACAATTTGAAAAAAGGATAGAGAACTTTAAAAGGAAACTTATAGTGGATGAGTTAAAAAGGGAAATCCTTAAAGACCTGTCTGAAGACTACAAGATAAGTGAGGAAGAGATTAAAAGCTACTATGAAAAAAACAGGGATAAATTTAGACTCATGCAATTAAAAGGGATTATGACATCTGACAAAAGCCTTGCTGAGGAAATAAGGAAAAGACTCCTTGAAGGTGAGGAACCTGAACAAATAGCATCGGACTACTCCAAATCTGGGAAAGAGGTTATTTTAAGAGATTACAGATGGACAAATAGATACAATAAGCTTTTTGAGGGAAAAGGAGTAGGTGCGGTAAGCGATGTTATTGAACAGCACAACAGATTTATCGTTATAAAGCTAATGGATCAAAAAGAAGTTCCCATTGACCAAGTAAGGCAAACAATAATAAGGGAGCTAATTGCGGAGAAGAGAAAAAACGCAGTTAAGGAATATGCTGAGAAACTAAAGAAGGAAAACAACATTCAGGTTGAGATTGTAGAGGGTTCAAAATGAAAGCAACAAGAAGAGGATTTATAAAGACACTTGCATTTGGGGTTATCGGAAGTGGGCTACTCCATGAACTTCCTCTAAATATAAATTCTTTTGCAGAGGTTAACAAAAACAGTAATGGTATAGAAATACAGAAGGGCTTTGTAGTGCTTAACAGCGAAGCCCAGAGGAACATGGAAGCACTTGCAGAAACTCTTGTTCCGGGCTCCAAGAAAATAGGGATAAAGGAACTGCTTATGAACTATGTATCAGATAAACCGGGAATTGCATCTTTTTTTGATGCGGGACTATGGAACCTTGACGCCGTATCAAGGGCACAGTTTAAAAAACCATTTTATCAACTTGAAAACAAGGAAGAAAAAGAGAAGATAGTAAAACATATATCTGTAAAAAATAAGACTTTTTTTGATGGGTTTCGTGAAACGGTTATAAAGCTCTACTACTCAAACCCAGAAGTGTGGAAAAAGCTCTCGTATAACGGGCCACCACAGCCAAGGGGGTTTATGGACTACTCATTACCCCCTGTATCTAAACAGTAATGTTTAGAAAAAACCACGGATTCAAAGGAGATTAAAGATGAGAAGGTTTGTAATGTTAATATCAACATCTGCTCTTATTCTTTTTGCAGGATGCAAGGCAGAACAACAGAAGAAAGAGATTACAAAAGAGGAGAATAAAACCGTATTAAGTCAGGAACAATCCACCTTGCAGGACAAGGATTCAAAAACTGTGGTTGCCCGCATCAACGGAAGACCAATATACAAAGAAGAGATCGGAGATGAACCTCTTCAAAGGGTAATTGATGAAGAAATACTCTACGAAATAGGTCTTAAACAAGGGCTTGATAAAAACAAAAAACTTGAAGAACAGGTTGAAAGATACAAGAAAAGGCTCATTATAAACGCTGTAAGAGCTGAGATTTTTAACAATATTGGGAAAGAAGAGTCAAAAGTAAGCGATGAGGAAATAGAGAAATACTACAGGGAAAACGAAAACAGATACAGATACCTTAGTTTTAAAGCAATCGTAACAAATGACAGGGAAATTGCTGAGGAAATACACAAAAGAGCCCTTAAAGGAGAAGACTTTGAAAAAATAGTCTCCGATTACTCCAAATCAGGTAAAGAAGTAACACTGAGGGAGCTTGGCTTTACAAGAAAGTATAATGACCTTTTTAAAGGAAATGACATTGGCTCTGTAAGCAACATCATTCAGGAAGGAAACAGGTTTGTTATTCTCAAGGTAACAGATGTAAGGCAATTAGAACTTCAAAGGGTAAAGCCTGCTATAAGGGCTACAATAGCTGCACAGAAAAGAGGAAAAGCACTTCATGACTACATAGAAAAACTAAAGAAGGAAAACAACATAAAAGTTGAAATTCTAGGGAATTAAGATACTTTTACAGCTACAACCCTAAAAAAAACAACAAGAAAGCATAGTTAAAGCCTTCCTTACCTTTTTAACAGTTATTGTGTGGTTTTCTTCGCTGCTAACATTGGGTTATCATTTAAAGAGCTATGAAAATAAGTAGCTTAATAAAAGCAATACTTCTTTTTCTTCTCTTTTTTCTTTTCCCTCTTATACAATCTCCGCACAGGAAGTTGCATTTACCCAGGAAGACAGAGAAGGGCTTATAAAAGTTGGAGTAAAACTTGAAGAGATAGAAAAGAGAATTGAGCAAAGATTTGAGGAGATTGATAAAAGATTCGAACAGGTAGATAAGAGACTTGAAGAATTAAGAATGGATATGAATAAACGATTTGACCAGATAACAACATTCATGTGGATAATTGCAAGTGTGTTTGGTGGGATCGTTGCCGTAACAATAGGGTTTGCTATATTGGATAGAAGAATCATGATGAGGCCGTTTTAGGACAAAACAGGAAAGCTTGAAGATGCCGACAGGCGTTTGCTCGAGGTATTAAGAGAGCTTGCAAAAGAAGACCCAAAAGTAAGAGAGGTTCTTAAAAACTTCGGTTTACTTTGAGCTAAAGAACGAACATCCTATGAACATAAAAACTGTTAAAGAATACGAGTACTATAGAAAAAACTGGAGGGATTACTCAAACAGGTTAAAATCAGAGGTTTTAAAGGTTTTACCAGACGCTGAGGTTTACGTATTTGGCTCAGTTGTTAGAGGAAATACCCACCCAACAAGCGATATAGATGTGCTTATAGTATCCAGGGAATTTAAAAATATAAAAAAAAGAATAGAAACGCACGCACAGCTAAAGCTTCTTTTCTTAGATATACCTTTTGAGTTTCATTTAATAACACCTGAAAAACTTCCGTTTTATAAAAAGATGGCAAAAGGGGCAATTGTAAGAATCTAGCTCCCTTTAAAATAAAAACCCGCTTCCAAAAAATAAAAAGCCAGAGAGATTTTATCTCTCTGGCTTTTTGCTTTCTTAACCAGATGCAGTAGAGGGTTAAACCAAAAACCCTCTACTGCTTTTTTTCACTCAGGCAGTTACTTCTCCTCGCTCTTTCTCTGCCTTCTTCTTAGCATCCTGAATCCAACTGCAAACGCCGGTATAAGAGGCAGGAGGATATTTGCCATAGCTGTTCCAGCCTGAACTGGCCCACCTGCAATTGCACATCCACCACCGCCACCACCGCCTTCTTCAGGGGTTGGAGTTGGAGTGGGAGTAGGTGTTACAACCTCTTCACATACACCTGTCTCCACATTACATACCTGTCCTTCTGGGCAATCCTCATCCGTTGCACATGGGGTTGGAGTTGGTGAAGGAGGAACAGGTGTAAACTCTTCGCTTACAGGAAGTACATCGTTTACCCCAATCCTTACAAAGCAACCTGCATCTCCAGGGCAGCTAAAGCAATGCTCTTCATCATCGCATATGTTATACGGACCGTAGCTTGGAGAGGCCCCAATAGCAAAATAAGCATCAGAGTTGCTGTAATCATCACTAAGTGCAACTAAGACCACATCTGCTCCTGCAGGACCTCCAAGGATTGTGTAGTTGTGAGCAAGAGAAAATGGAAGTATGTCTTCAAAGGAACAGTCAAGACCATCAACGAGATCACCGGTAGCACAGTCAAATACAAGCCTTGCAAACACGTTTGTTCCGTAGTCAACATCAACCCTTGAATCCACTATCCTTACGTTCCCCTGAAGGAAGTTATATGTAACAGCAGGGAAAAACGGAGAGGCCCCAAGACTACAATCCTCAACAGGTGTAACAACAATTATCCCCTCGTTTCCCTGAAGATTTGATGAAGGTATGGGAGTGCCATCACTATTATGCACAAGGTTTCCAAGGTCGTATACATGGGTGTCAAAGGGTGTATAAAAATCGCAGAAGTTTCTTATCTCAGGGCATCCGGTTGCCGGGTCACCAAGAAGTATCTGAACGTGAACCCAGACTCCGTCGATAATACCATCATCATCAAGGTCAACAAGACCAGGCCCAGTATTTGTTACCTGAAGGTATGTGTTTCTACCGTTTTTCTGGGTCCACCAGCTTATAAGCTGACTCCCGTTTGCAGTGGTGTTAAGAAATGCAGAGTCCTGATATAGCCAGTCAAGCCCTCCAACAGTGTTTCCATTAAACACCTCAGCAGTTCCAAAAAGACCCGCAATAAAGTTTGCATCATCAAAGTCTGGATCATCTGTTGAAGGAACAGGCACATTGAACCACCCCGTTGGGAAATCAGTTCCTTCACAAACTACCTGTCCCCTTGCACTATCAAAGGAACCAAACGCCATGACAGCAAGCACAAGACTTGCCATCAGCACGACTTTTAGCTTAAAAAACCTTTTTAACATGATTTCTTCTCCTCCTTTATTTTAATTTTTTTTTAATTTTTATTGTTCTAAAATCCCATTAAAAAAAAGTTGTCAAAAAGGTAGAATCCGCCCACCAGAGATCCATGCTTCCCACACTGCTTCCACCACTGTTAAGCCCTGTAAAACCGACAAAGAAGTCTCCCTCAATAAACCCACTAAAGGGAAGAAAAACAAATCCGGTTGTAGCTGAAGAAGTGCAGATGTTTGGTGCAGCACCCTTTGTGTTTGGAAACTGTGCACTTATACCAAACTCATAGTTTATGCGGTTTGTTGATATACCAAGTAAATCCGCAAAAAACTCATTTGGCTCACCACAGGAAAAGACAACGACATCACAGTCCCTTGGAACTTCTTGGTCATCAAATGTAATAATTGGAAAACCCGGGTCAAAACCAAAAACGGCAGCTATCTGATTACCTGCAACTACACTTCCACTTCCTGCAAGTGCAACTGTTATACCTATAACATCTGAAAAGGCTGCTCCACCTCTGTTGTTAAAGTTAAAGGTGTATAACACCTCGGAAGTTGGATCACTAAAAGGATCCCAGGCAGCAGCGTTTGCCCTGTATTCATATCCAGCATCATCTATAATCCTGAAGTTTCCTATAAGGGACAAGTTAAAATCAGCATTTGTGCTTCCAACGTCATCCACCTCAGTTACAACAACAAAACCAAACCCATCCGGGTCATCCTGAATAGCGCTTAGGTCATAAACGTTTGTATCGTTAGGGGTTAAGGTATCCCAGAAGCTAGTTTCAAGACAATCCTCTGCATGGTTAAATACCTGAACGTGGATTACTACAGGTTCGTTGTTAATATTAACATTTGTTACCTGAATAAAGCTATTTCTACCTCTTAAATCCCAGGGAAAGTAAAGCTGACTCTCACCAAGAAGATCAGAGTCTGGAATTGGTGTAAAAGGTGTTAAACCTCCCCACGACTTTGCTGGGATAAGAAGCAAAAAAGCAAGAAGCAAAACATACTTACTTAACATTTTTTTAAACATAGAACCTATCCTCCTTTTTTTGTTATTTTTTAAAAACTCTCTAAACATAGACCTCCTCCTTTTGGGTTGATTTTTCTAAGGTTTTTATTATTGCAGAAGAAAAAGGGATTTTCGGGTATCTTATCCATCCTCCTTTTAAGAGAAGCCCTACCCGAGGCTTTAATTTGGGTGAAATTACAACACACAAAAGGAAACTTGTCAAGCCCGATTTTCAAGCTAAAGCCTGAGCAAGTTTCCTTTGACATCTCTCCCAATCCTCCTTTAAAAACTCTATGCAATTACATCACAAACAAAACCCATTGTCAAGGGTTTTAAGACATTATTTTTCTCAAGGATAAAAGAGCATTCTCCCGTTTTTTTAAAGCAAAGAATGCACCTGAAAATATTAAAAAAACACTGTTTTTGGCAAAAACAATCTGCAATACGTATCCTAAAAGGATTCCCAGGAGGGGATTTAGATTTTATGCCGCCTTGAATTATATAAAAAAAATGTATATATACATCATGAGAAACACAAAAATGAAAAGAACCCAGATATACATAGATGAAGGCACATATAAAATCTTAGAGAAAGAAAGTAAGATAAGCGGGAAAACGATCTCTGAACTTATACGTGAAAGCATAAGCAGCAGAGTGCAAAAGAAAACAGATGAAATCCTAAAAAGACTTGAAGACGTTTATGGGATATGGAAAGATAAAGAGATCAATGTAGAAGGGTATGTAAGGAATTTAAGAAAGGAAAGAACCTTTGATGATAGTAATTGATACTGATATTCTCATATGGATACTCAGGGGAAATAAGAACATAAAATCGAGATTTACCGATATTGTTAATGAAACAAATGGCTATGTTTTTATAACCCCTATTCAGATAGCAGAGATTTATGCCGGAATAAGAGAGAAGGAGAAAATAAGGACTGAAAAGTTTCTTGAGTCTTTAAATACAATAGCTATTGGTGAACTACTCCCAGCTTACGCAGGGAGCTTCTCCTGGGCTTAGCCCAAGAAGGCTAGTTCCTAGCCTTAAAATATTATGTGAGGCATTAATGTCTCTATCAAGAACAATATGACATTTATTGCAAACATGAACCCTATAAGAAAGCAATTTTGGAACTCTAG
>VAPR01000490.1_pt1 | contig 38464 bp, 32 predicted proteins | sample 3380701 | NCBI WGS metagenome assembly VAPR01 (sample SAMN11536904, study PRJNA540576) | hot springs metagenome | isolation source: hot spring wet sediment | place: Spain: Lobios | collected 2014-01
AGCGGGTCGGGGTCACCGCCCCGGGCTCCAGCACCCACTTCTTCCTGAACTTCCTCATGACCAAGGCGGGTGCATCCCTGGGCGACTTCTCCGTGATCGCCCCGTCGCAAGTTCAGCCAACATGGGCTTGACAATTTCTGGGCGAGTGTCGCGGACAGGAGCAAGGTCAAAAAGGCGATAGTCTCGATTTGCTATGGCAAAGGCAATCCCACCAACTGCAACCAATGCCCCGACTACCCTTAGGGACCCCAAAACGCCGCTGAGCAAAAGGAGTGTCAACCCAACCAAACCCGCCAAAAAGATCAACGCATTGAGCCCACCAACCAAATTGAGTAGCACCAAGACGCCACCAGCGGCGAGAGCAGCCCCCGCTAAGTCAGCGGCATACAACCTACCGCTCCGTTCGCTGTAACGATCGAATAAGAAAGCAAAAGTGGCTCCCAAGCAAAGGAACGGCAAAAGGGCAACCAAACCTGCTAACCAAAACGCTGTGGGAAAGTAAGGCAATAAAATGTGCGCAAGAAACCATGCGGCAAACAAAGTGGTGATTGCCATCGCTAATGGAAGCCAAGGGAGTAGCTGGGTTGCTCTCGCCCTCAGCCAGTGAGCAAAGTAACCGCCCAACCCCAACCCGCACAAAGCAATCGCAATTGCCAAAAAAGCGAAATGATAACGAAGCACTACAGCAAAGACACGGGTGAGCGCAATCTCTACGCTCAACCCGCAAAACGAAAGCAAGAAAACGGTCGTCATCACTGCCCCCCATTGGTTGCTCATGAACGCACCACCTTTGTCACAGGTTTTACAGCGGCACAAGCTTGAACACAACAGAAACAACAGCAACGAACGCAGCAAGAGCCCCAAAAAGCCAAAACAGCAACACAATTGTTGGCTCGTGCCAACCCCACAACTCAAAGGAGTGATGGATTGGGGTCATGGGGAAAAGGCGCCGCCCTTCCCCATAGCGCCGCTTGGTCCACTTGAAATACGCTACTTGCACCAAAACCGTCGCTTGCTCGACCCAGAACACCAAGCCAACGAGCAAGAAAGGGAAAACAACCTTTCCCATCAGCACGGTCATTGTCAAGCCTGCTCCGAGCGCCATAGAACCAAGGTCACCCATGAACACTTTGGCAGGGTAGCGGTTGAACACCAAAAAGCCGAGGCAACCGCCAGTCAAAGCAAGGGCGAGAACGGCTGCGCCCATTTGCCCCTTGATATAAGCGATCCCGCCAACAGCCAACGCAGCAATAGCCGTCAACCCTGCCGCCAAACCGTCCAACCCATCGGCGATATTCACCCCGTTGACCGTTGCCAAGAAAAGCAGGAACAGAAAAGCGAACCAGAGGGCATGGAGCGCTGGCGTGGAGAAAGGGAAGAAAGTGTCAAGGTGCCACTGCTTCCATGCCAGTGCGAGCCAAAAAGCCGTGAGCAACACCTGAGCCGCCAGTTTGGGTTGGGTGCGCCACCCTTTCTTGCGGCGTAGCTTTGCCCAATCGTCTCCCCAACCCAGTAAAGCGAAGCTGAGCATAGCGCCACTGAAAAGCAAAGCGTCTTTTGGTGGTAACAGGGAAGAACCCGAAAGGGAAAACACAAAAGTAGTGATCGGCACGCTTAGCACGAAAGCAAGCCCACCCATCGTGGGCGTGCCAGCTTTCACTCGGTGCCGTTCAGGAACATCCTCTCGCACTGTTTCACCCTTCAACCGCCGCAACCAAGGCAACAGAAACCAAGTCATTGCGACCGTTAGGACACCGCTGAGCCCTAACGACCCCCAGAAAGCCCCAACCACACAAGTCGCTCCTTTCTTACTGGCTTTGCTAAACTGGTGACCTTCATCCGCTATGAAAGTTTAGCGAAAGCACCCATTTGTAGCGCTGACAGGAAGGCGTGCTAAAATAGAAGCGCCAACGCGTGGGGGCGTAGCTCAGAGGGAGAGCGCTGGAATCGCACTCCAGAGGTCGCGGGTTCAAGTCCCGCCGCCTCCACCATCGGCGATCACTCATGGACCAATACCTGGCCTTCTACGATCACCGTTGTGCCCTCTGCCGCATCTTTGTCTGGTGGCTGCGTCGGCTGGATCGCCACCACAAAGTTGCTTGTTTACCCATAGACCCTCAACTCCCGTCCCACTTCGCTCCCCAAACTCCATTTGCTGCTTGCGCGACGGCTTTGCATGTCATTGAACCCGACGGGACAGTGTTTGCTGGTTGGGACGCAGTAATGGTCATAGCGCAGCAGTGTCCTCCGACCCGCTGGCTCGGTTGGTTAGGAAGGCAACCCCTTTTGCGCTTTATGGGTCAACGCATCTACCAATGGATTGCTTCCCATCGCTATGCTTTTGGCTCGGTTTGCTCCGTCTCTGAGCCAGAAAAAACAAAGCGCCACCCGTAGTGGGTGACGCTTTTGCTTGCTGCGTCCCTTTGCGCATTTGGCTTCACAACTTCACAAAACCGCCCAACAGTAGCGCCATGAACCAACCAACAAACCCAACCAACAGGGCGCCGAAAAAGCCTACAAGGAAAGGCTTAAGCCCGACGCCCCTGAACACGCTAAAGGCTGTAGACAAACCGACGGCAGCCATCGCTGTGCCTAAAGCACGAGAACCCCAGACATCGCCAACCGCTTTTGTTAGGTTCTTCCATGCCGTTTCATTCCAAATCCCGAAGGCTGCTCCGTTAGCCAAAGTGGCGTCGCCGATCGTCCGCACCACAGCCATCAAAATGAAGCCCAGAACGAACGCTGGGAGCAGTTTCCAAATGTTGACTTTCGCTTGCTCGCCTTCCTGAAGGGCTTGCCGGCGCAGATACAGGTAGGACAACAATGGCACTACAACTGCTAAGAAGAGGTTGCGGGTCAGTTTGGTCACCGTTGCAGCTTTCAAGACCACTTCGTCTCTGAATACCTCTTGGTAGGTCAAAGCAGCCCCAACCACTTGCGAGGTCTCGTGAATGGCAGTGCCCAAGAACAAACCGATTTGCTCGGAAGTTCGCAAGATGTAAGGAGCAAGGTAAGGGTAAAGGAACATGCCCAGCAAGCCGAACAAAGTGATGTTGGCAACAGCGTAGGCGATTTCTCGCTGCTCAGCTTTAATCGCTGGGGCAGTAGAAACAATCGCGGTGACGCCACAAATGCTGGTGCCCGCTGCAACCAAGGTGCCCAACCGATCGGGCAAGTTCAGCTTGCGGTTTACCCAAGTAACAAACACCAATCCGGCGAAAATCGCCGTTGCGACGACAGGGATTCCCCAAACGCCTAACTTCAACACATCTAACAGGCTTAGCCGAATGCCCACCAAAATGATGCCCAATCGCAAGATCTTCGTCGTGGAGAATCGGATTCCGTCTTCAATCCATGCTGGTAAGGGCAACAAGTTGCGGAGCAGAATCCCGATCACGATCGCGGTGAGCACTGCCGAAATGGGACTGGATTTGCCTTCTGGATCTATCCCCTGAAGACTTAGCACCCATCGCCCCACCAAATCGGTGATGGGGATTGCCACCAACATAATCAACACTGACAGCAAAAAGCCGGGCAGAAGTCGTCCCACTTCTGACCAACTGGAGACACCTAACAAAGCGTTCAACAACTTATTGCCTTCCTGTGCTGGTCTTGCTATCGTTTTTGTCTCGCCAGCCATTGCGGATTCGCCTCCTTACATCGCTGCCCAACGGGGCTTGACAAAACGAAGGAGCAGGGCTCCTTGTGAGCCGTTGCTTTGACTCCATAGCAGCCCTGCTCCTATCCCTTGCGCTACTTGTAAGCGCCTGCCAAGGCGCAGATATTCTTACCCAGTTCCAACTCACTGGCTTTCTCTTCGTCAGGCACTAACAAGCCAGCGTTAACGCGCTTGATGTCTACATACTGAGGTGGGAACTCTGGCAAGCTGCTCAAAAGCAAGTTGACAAAGGCTTCCTTGCTCTCCGCCATGTATTCCTGCGGGTTGCGTCGCTTGATGTTGCCCAAGGTGTCGTAAAAAGTGCCATCGGGACGGCTCTCTTTGCTTGCCGTTGCGAAGTGACCGGGGAATACCAAAGTGTCGTCAGGTAAGGAGAGCAACTTGTTGTAAAGCGAGTCGTAATGCAACGGTGCCCACTCTTGACCGCGACCGCCCAAGTCGGGGCGCGCTACGGAAACGAGGAAGATAGAGTCGCCCGTGAACAAGTAGCGGTTGTTGACCAAGAAAGCCATGTTGCCCAAGGTGTGCCCGGGGATATGGATTCCCTTCAAAGTCGCCGAACCAAAGCGGAAGGTAAAGCCGTCCTTCAGGTGCTCATACTCGATCGTGGCAGGCAACATGTCAATGGGGTGAATGCCATCGTAAGGGTGCAGGTAATAGGGCACGCCCAAGGCTTTGGCAAGCGCCGGTCCGCCGCTGATGTGGTCGGCATGAGCGTGGGTGTCAAAAATCGCCACAATCTTGAAGCCCTTCTCTTCCGCCAAGCGGGTGAACTGGTCGATATGTCGGGTGGGGTCAATCACGATGGCTTCTCCGTCGCTCACAACAACATAAGACAAATCGCCGCGAGCAAACCGAATAACTTGGTAAATCGTCACATCGGTGGCGTCCGGGATCTGTCGGACGCGGTAGTAGTTGCCCCAAGCAATCATACCGCCTTCTAAGTTCACCGCTTGGTAACCGCGGTTTCGTAGAATCCCTGCCACGAAGTCTGAGGAATCACCCTTGGCGCAAACGGCAACAATGGGCTTCCCCGTAGGGACGCGGGCAACACTTCCCTCCTCGTCCTCAATGAATTCGTAGTAGGGGATATGGACGATTTCCACGGGGTTGCGTCCCTCTATGCGCCAGCGGGCAAACTCGTCGGGGTTGCGCACATCCAACAGCAAGAACGAGTCGCCCCGCTCTATCATCTCATCCAGTTCGGAAACGGTGATGCTCGTCTTGGTTTCGGCAACCATCGGACGATCCCTCCTTAAATCGTAGGGTGCTGAATTTTCGGCATCTCCGTTCTCAAGAGAGCAAAGGAGCACCTATTGGTTACAACCTCAAGACAACCTTGCAAGGATCGCTTTCCTAACAGGTTCCCTTGACGCTCCACTCACCCTTGCGCTACTCTCAGAGGCAGCGTTATAGAGACGCGGCGGCTGAACAGCCAAGGAGGTTAGGGTCAATGGGCGCATGGGCGGAACAGTGGTTGCAACAGTTGACTCCTCAGGAGTTAGTGGGTCAGTTGATCCTGTCCGGCGTAGGAGATCGGCGAGAAGAAGTTTTGCGGTTGGTAGAAGAAGGTAAAGTTGGTGCCCTCATCTTTTATGGCAAGGACATGCCCGACCCCCAAAGCACAGCGGAGTTAGCCAACGAGTTCCAACGGCGAGCCAAAGTCCCTGTGCTCATCGCTGCAGACTTTGAAGCTGGCACCGGCTTCATTCTAAGGGGTGGCACTAAGTTGCCTTCCAACATGGCAATTGGGGCAACAGCTGATGTCGCTTTAGCCCAAGCCTGCGGAGAAGTCACCGCTGTAGAAGCGCGCGCTGTAGGAGTCCACTGCGCCTTCGCCCCTGTCGTGGATGTGAATGTCAATCCTGATAACCCCATCATCAACATCCGCAGTTTCGGCAGTGATCCCGATGAGGTAGCGCGCTTAGCCATTGCGTGGATTGCGGGTTGCCAAGGAAAAGGATGCTTGGCAACTGCCAAACACTTTCCCGGTCACGGCGATACCAGCGAAGATTCTCACCGAGTGATGCCCGTTGTTCCCCACGACATAGACCGAATGCGGCAAGTGGAACTCAAACCGTTTCAAGCCACAATCAACGCTGGGGTTGCTGCTATCATGACCGCTCACATTCATTTTCCAGCCATTGACCCGACGCCGGGGTTGCCCGCAACCCTCTCCTACCCGATCCTCACTGATTTGCTCCGAAAGCGCATGGGTTTCAAGGGTTTGGTGTTTACCGATGCGATGGCAATGCATGCTATCAAGCACAACTTCCCTATGGATCAAGCCGTCGTCATGGCAGTCAAAGCAGGAGCCGATGTCATTTTAGCCGATGATGCTGCTGAGGCTTACGAAGCATTATGGCAAGCTGTGGAAAAAGGGGAACTACCCTTGGAAAAGGTTCGGGAAGCAGCAAAGCGGGTGTTGGAGGCGAAAGAATGGTGTGGGCTTCACCATCAACGCTTTGTAGACGCTGAAGCTGCCAAAACTATCGTAGGTAACGATGAGCACCAACGAGTTGCTCAGCAAGTGGCAGAACGCTCTGTCTCCCTTCTGCGCAATGACAACGCTGTGCCAATCCCTCGAGGGGCTCGCCTCTTCACTGTCATCGCAGAAACTTATCGGTGGACGGGTGAGAAACCTTCCAACGAGTTAGCCGAGTTGCTGCGCCAAAGGTTCCCCAACGCTTCTTGCCAGTTCGTTTCCCGTAACCCCTCTGCAGAGGAAATAGCTCACCTTAAGCAGCAACTGAACACTTTCGGTCCAGAACTTGTCTTGCTTTGCATATTCCCTCGGGCAGAAGCCTACAGCCCTGAAAGTGCAACAGCCGGTGGGGGTATGGTCGCACTGGCTGAGCAATTAGCAGAAGAGGCACCTTTAGCGGTTTGCTCCTTCGGTAGCCCCTATCCTCTTGTTCGGTTTGTCAAGGGGCGAACCTTGCTTTGCACCTACAGCGATTGCCCCGCTTCGTTGGCAGCAGGTGTCAAAGTATTGGCAGGGGAACTGACAGCTCAAGGGAAATTGCCTGTGACTTTGCCTTCTTTTTGAGGTCAAGGGAACTCGGCACTTGATCGGTCCCAAAAAGAGAAAGGGGCACCAGAAAGGTGCCCCTGATTGTTATCTTTAGGCGATGTGTGCTTAGAGGAGCCTCTAAACGCCTACTTTGGCGCCTGCCAAGATTTCGGCAGCCACCTCAGCAGCACGCTTACCTGACAAGAGCATGGCGCCGAAGGTGGGTCCCATGCGAGGGAGCCCGTAGGTTTCCGCTACCGCCATGCCGGCAACAATCAACCCGGGGAACACTTCCCCAGTGTGCTCCACGACAGCGTCTTCGCTCCGCTCTACCCACATAGCACCCATGCCGGGAGTCTTGATCAGTCCACGCTTCTCCAACGCTTTAACCACCGAAGCGTCGTGACCCGTGGCGTCAATGACCAATTTGGCTTGGATGCCGATGGGGTCAAGGCAGGTAATCTCGCGAGGGAGCTTGGTCACTGGTGTCCAGTTGATCACGACACCGGCAACCCGACCGTTGTGCAGGATGACATCCTCCACAATGGTCATGTTGGCGAACTTAGCCCCCGCATCGCAGGCAGCTGCGATCAGTTTGGAGCAAGCGTGGGGGGCATCTGCCACATACAGCCCTTCCGCTGCTGGCTCATAGGGAACACCCAGTTCGTCCAGGACCTCTTGGGAGGGCTCTCGGAAAGTGGCTTTGTTCATCAAATAGCCCCCAATCCAGAAGCCTCCGCCAAGGTAGTTCATCCGCTCAACAATGAGCGTTTTGTAGCCCTGTCGGGCTAACTCACGCCCTGCCATCAAACCGGCAGGACCGCCTCCCACGATGATGACATCGCTCTCCGCATACTCCTCCAGTTGCCTCATGTAGCCGCGCACAATTGCGCGGGTCACTTCCTTCTCGTCCACAGGTTTGAAGAGCGGCATAATCATCAACCTCCTTGTAGTTTGAGCCAGGTCTCTATTATGACACAACCCAGTCCTTCGGCATATTGGGTCACCTTATTCAGAGGTAGGTTCCGGTGTAAGGGAGGGTTGTTGGTAAATTTGCAGCCGCTTGAGCAACCCCAAAGACTCTGCACGGTGCTCTATTGCTCGCTCCACTTTTAGCGCCAGCAAATCGTAAACATCCACCCCCGGGATGTTCTTCTCCAGGTAATCGTAGGCACCGCGCTTGAGGCACTCCACAGCGTTGGCAACGCTCCCATACGCTGTTAGGATGATCACTTCTGTGAGAACATCTCGGAGCAAAGAGGCTTTGAGCACTTCCAAGCCGCTGTTTTCCGTCTCCATCACCATGTCGGTAATCACCACATCATAGGGAGGGTTTGCCGTTCGGATCTTCTCAATGGCTTCGGCTTCACTGGCAGCCGTGTCCACTTGGTATCCGTCTCGTTCCAACCGTAGTTTGATGGCTTCCCGCACCAGTTCTTCATCATCAACAACCAAGATACGCCCCAACTAAGTTCCCCCTCCTTGCGGCGGCTCTATAGCGGGCAAGGTAATGATAAACAGCGCCCCTTCACCTTCCTTCCCCCGTTCCTCAATAGAGCCGCCATGAGCATCTATGATGCCTTTGACAATGGCTAACCCCAACCCCATGCCTTTAGACCGAGTGGTAAAGAAAGGTTGAAAAATCTGCTCCTTGATCCGCTCGGGGATCCCCGGTCCTGTATCTCGGACAATCAACCGAATATGCCGTCGTCCTGACCAAGGGCTAACTGTCAAGCGCACAGAGATTTTGTCACCCTCTTTGAGGAAGTGGACAGCGTTTTCAAGCAACTCACTAAGGGCGTGTCGCAATTTTTCCTTGTCCCCTCGCACCCAAACAGGCTGTTCCGACAACTCCAACTCAAAAAGGATGTGCCGGAAATCCCGAGAAAACTCATCCACCAGTTCCTGAACCAACTCCGACAGAAGAACTGGTTGCCAATTCAGTTGGGTGGCTTTCACAAAGTCCCTTAGGTCTTGCAACAAGGTTTCCACCTCGTAGAGGGCTCGTTCTATGTTACCGATCAAACGCTGCGTGCCCTCTTGAAGAGATATCTCGGCTAACCGCAGCGACAGCTCCTTCAACGCCCCTTTCATAGCAAAGACCTTGTTGCCAATCATATGGGCAATGCGTGCCGACAGTTCCCCAATTGCCGCAATGTGCTGCATAGTGAATAGCCGTTGTTGCAACTCCTCTCGCTCCAAAGCCGCCCCTAACTGGTTAGCAAGGGTGAACAACACCTCTTCGTCTTCGTCGGAAAAGAGATAAGGAGGCGCATCAGGATTGGTGCGCCGCCGGAGCACTCGCAAAACACCTAACACTTCCTTTCGCCCTCGCACTGGCACCGCCATAAAGGCGCTAACTTCTTCAGGCTTGATCTCCAGGTAGCGTCCTTTCCACCGAGGATCACCTGTAATCCCGTTGAGGCGTGCCGGTTGGTTGTGCTGGGCTACCCAACCTGTAAGCCCTTCACCAAACTGATAAGTGGCTTGCCCGACTAATGCCCGCAAAAGCCCTCGCGACGCCCGAAGCACCAAACGGTTGATGGACTTGTCCACCAAAAAGAGGGAACAATCATCTGCATCCAGCAACTGAGCCGCCACTTCCGTCACTCGTTCCAACAAAGTGTCCAAATCAGTGGCAGCGGCTAATTCTTTGCCCAACTCTATTAACGCTCGTTCCCGATTTTGATAGTCCACAAGGGAGAGAGCAAATGCCGCCACCGAAGCCAGAGCAGATAACACCTTCACCTCGTTCTCCCCAAAGGCATTCTCTTGTTCACTCTCCACATTCAATACACCCAAGACTCGCCCGTTTCGCCCAATCAGTGGCACCGCTAACTCGCTGCGGGTGTTGGGAAACAATGGGTAGTAGTAAGGGCTCTGAGTGACATCTGGGCACAGATGGGGCTGACCCGTATAGGCGACATAACTGGAGATGCTGTGCCCTGGTTCGTCGGTAACCTTGAATCGTAAGTTCGGTGATTGCTCTGTCCAGCCAATGCCCGCAACGAACTTCGTCACTAACTCCCCTGTTCGGTAGTCTACCAGGGAGATCGTGCCCCTTGTCGCCCCAACCGCCTCCAAACCCTCTTCCAAAATCTTCCGCAACAAAGTGTCCGTGTCCGCGATCGCACTCCAGAACTGATAGGGTTGATGGTGCCAAGATGGTTCGTTGCGTTCCCGCTCATCCAAAGACTTAGACATCGTCTGCCACTGACCTCCTTCGGGCAAAGAGGTGTCCACTGGTTTCGGAAGACCCTCTCCCCCACCCTATCCTTCGTGGCTGCAGCGTAGACAACATTTGACACTGCGGTCAAACTTTTTCTGCGACCCACCGATAATTTTGGTGCAAATCCTGCGCTAAATACTGGCGACAACGCTGCGACGAACAGTTCTCTCTGTTGTCAACAGATTTTGGGTAGTTGCTAACATCATCGTGAGGTGTTGTCTTTTGGAGCCGCCTACTCTTGACTTTAGCCAAATGCCTGAGTCCATAAGGAGGGTAATGGAGGTAGCCGTTGCCGTTGCGCAACGGCATAAAACGCCTCTTTACCTTGTCGGTGGCTTCCTCCGAGATTGGGTGTTGGGGCACTTTAGTTGGGATTTGGATTTCGTGGTTGCTACAGACCCTATTGCCTTCGCAGGTGAAGTGGCGGAGAGACTTCCTGCTCGGTTCGTCCTCCTAAGCCTCCAACCGCCAACCGGACGAGTGACGAGGTGGGAACCGGGCAGACCTGACGCTTGTGTTGACTTTACCCAATTAGAGGGCAGCATTTTTGACGACGCTCGCCGCCGCGATTTCACTTGCAATGCTCTCTTCGTAGATGTTATCACCTTAGTGGAACAAAAACAAGCCCCCTTTCTTGACCCCTTAGGCGGACTCCAACATCTTCGCCAGCGAGTATTGATGCCTTCCCATGAGCAAGTCTTGCGCGAAGACCCTTTGCGCTTACTCCGAGCCTTTCGGTTAGCAGCAACCCGGGGACTCTCGATCGCTCCTGAAACCATGATCGCTATCCGCCAAGCAGCCCCCTCCCTCCCTACAGTGGCTTCGGAACGCCTCGCAATGGAACTAAGTTGGATTTTACAAGCCCCCAATGCTCACGAACAACTGTTAGCAATGGACCAAGCAGAGGTCTTAGCTCACCTCCTGCCCGAACTGATGGATCTTAAAAAAGTGCCAGCCGTTGGCTATCACCACTTGGACGGCTTCCACCACACCATTGAAGCCGTTCGGTGTGCCGAACTGGTTATGAAGGCGCAAACGGAAAACTGTCAACTCAACGAACTGTTAAAGAAGGTCACGAACGCCTTCCAACAACCCTTCGGTTACCAACGCTCTGGGGCATGGGTGCTTAAGTTCGCCACTTTGCTTCACGACATCGCTAAGCCTCAAACCATGACCGTAGACGAAGAGGGAGACCTGCACTTTTACGGGCACGAAAGAGTGGGAGCCGAAATAGCAGAGCAGATTTGCCATCGCTTTCGCTTGTCTCGAAAGGAGCGCGAGTTGGTGGTCACCTTAGTGCGTAGCCACATGCGCCCTGTAGGTTTGGCAGGAGCAAAAGACCTGACAGAGCGTGCCCTCCGTCGATTCTGGCGAGAACTGGGAGATCTGGCAGGAATCTATTGCGTTGCCCTTTCGGCTGCTGACCTCATGGGGACCCGAGGACCAGAAATGACTGAAGAACGACGGCAACGCCATTACCATGTGTTGGTGCGCTTACTGGAAACCTACTTTGCCCTTCAAGAAGCTCGTCAACGAATCCGGCTGATTACGGGTGACGAAGTTATGGCACGCTACCACATCCCGCCATCCCCCTTGGTCGGAAAAGCGCTGCGGTTGGTTGAAGAAGCTGTTTTGGAAGGACGAGTGCAGACCAAAGAACAAGCGTGGGCACTTTTGGACGAAGTCATCCCCAAATGGCAACAATTGCCTGAAAATCGGTAGTAACCCTCACGGTGCTTCAGTAGCTGATACCGCCACCTACGATTGGCGGACACTCGCCAAAAACATTGGAGGGCGACTCTTAGAGCGCTAAACTCCGTTTGTCGGAGAACATCGTGATCCTTCAAACTTTGCTGGTTGACCGTGAGAGCAACTTTTGAACGGTTATGAATTGTCAACATCTGGAAGCCAAAAGACAGCTTCAACGGCTTTCGGTGAGTTTCTTTAACTCTTGATCCAACCGCCCCAAGTAGGTAAGGACATTTTCCAGAGTTAGGGAGTAGTGGAGTTTAGCAGGATGGTTGCGGAAGGTCGGTTGTTGCACTCCGACTCCAGGCGCTCCGGGGGCACCGGGCATTCCGGGGCGACCAATCATTCCCGGTCCTGTTGGACCATAAGGCATGCCGCCCATCGCTCCTGCTTCTTCCCCAAACATACCGGGTCCCATAGGAGCACCGGGCATCATGGGCGCACCCCCCATCATTGCAGCACCCGGTCCCATCATGGGTCCACCAGGCATCATGGGCGCACCACCCATCATCGGACCGCCTGGTCCCATCATGGGTCCACCGGGCATCATAGGAGCACCGGGCATCCCGGGTGCTCCTGAGACCCCTGCAGCAGGCTGCTGTGTCGGGGGTAATAGAGGCAACACTGTAGCAAAGTCAGTGTTGAAAGTTGCTTTCAGGGACACCTTGACATAAACTACCTGCCCACTTTGTGTATCAAAGAGCAAGGTGCGTGTGCCTTCAGCACTTCCTGTCAGTTTGCGTGCTCCTTGTTGCAAAGGAGATACTCCAGACGGCACATTGCCCATCATTGGTGGTCCACCCATCATCGGCGGTCCACCCATCATTGGAGCACCCATTTCGCCTCCCATGAAGCCCGGTCCCATAGGAGCAGCACCAGCTGTCGCCCCTAAGTCCAATTCCACAGAAACTTTGAATTTGCTAATGATCCGAGCACACAGGCGATCGTTCCAGAACTCAAAGCCGTCCAAGCGATGAGTTGCTGGCGCAGTGATCACAGGGGCATCAGCAAGGAGTGCTTCGGGCTCTTGTTGTGGAGTCGTTGGGAGACCTGGCATAGTAGGAGGCATTCCGGGCATCATAGGACCACCAGGCATGGAAGGTCCCATCCCTGGTCTTCCGGGCATTGGTCCTCCCATCATGCCCGGACCACTCATCATTCCTGGACCACCCATCGGAGCCCCCATCATCCCCGGACCCATTGGACCCATTTCACCACCGAACATGCCTCCCATCATTCCCGTAGGAGCTGCTGCTCCAATGATCGTCAGGTTTTCTAAGTTCCGAGGGAGAGTGATCAAGCCAATCCACTGATCTCCAATTTTCAAAGGGCGATCTGGGATTACCAAGTCTATGGTGCCAGTGGTAAACCGCACTACATTGGGCAGGTCGGTTCCCGTGATCACAGAGCCATCCGCAAGCAAGGTAAACAATCCAGCTCGTTGATCATCTGTTGGGCGGAGACGAATCCTTTGAGCAGCAGAGACAGCGGAGGGGACTCCGGGAGCCATTGGGGCACCCATCATAGGGGCTCCCGGCATCATTGGGGCACCAGCCATCGCCGGACCAAGGGGACTTGGCTCTCCTCCCAACAAACCACCAATCCCCCCAAGCAATCCACCGAGGGGTCCTCCCATTCCCATCATCGGTCCGCCCCCCATCATGGGTGCCCCGCCCGTAGCAATAGGGGCTTCCCGCTCCAAAATGCCACCTTCCACAACTCGCATCATTCGGAACTGGCGATCAGCGGTGATATCCCGAACGGTTTGAAACCACCGAAGGGTTAACTTGGTGCTTAGCTGAGGGATCTTTCGGATGATTGCTCTGGCAGGGACATCCGCTTTTGTCTCTGAGGTTGCAGCAAGGGTGTAAAAAGCCATCTCTCCAGTGCGAGGCTTGTAGACTAACTGAACACTCTCTGTGCCTGCGCCGCTTAGGTCTACGCGAAATTGAACTTGGGCTTCACCCTCTAAGCTGCCTGCCTTATTCCGTCCTACAACCCGAAGGGTGTGGGTGCCAGTGAGAATGTTGTGCTCTGAGAGGTCGATGCGGAGTTCAAAAGGTGCACTTACCGCAGCGATGAACTTTTTGTTTAACCAGACCATCACATAGCCGTCTTGAGTGGGCTTTTCTACCTTGACGGTAAGCCAGCGGGAACGGATAGTTTCACCATCCCGAGGGCTAACGATGCTGACTTGTCCCGAACTAATGGCGACGAAAGCGACCACCCAAAAAGCAAGAGAGACCAACCGCACCCGTCGCATCCTAAGCACCTCCTTGCGGTTGCCACTGTTATTGTAGCACAGCGTGGTAGAATTGAAGTGTGCTACTTGAATGTTCGACTACAGGCTGCTCCCAAAGGACACACCGAGAAGAGACAGATTGGAGTGAGACTGCAAGAATGACTGAGCCGCTATGGGCTTGGGGTATCTTTTTGGCGATCGTTCTGCTCATGTTGATGTTGGACTTAGGAGTGTTTCACCGCCGTGCCCACGTCCCTTCCTTAAGGGAGGCAGTGGGCTGGAGTGCCTTTTGGGTTGCGGTTGCCCTTGGGTTCAATCTCGTCATTTGGGTGTGGTTAGGGCGCCAACGTGCCTTAGAGTTTCTCACGGGCTACTTGGTGGAGAAAGCCCTGTCTGCTGACAATATCTTTGTCTTTGCGGTCTTGTTCAACTATTTTGCCGTTCCCCCCGAATACCGTCATCGCGTCTTGTTTTGGGGTGTATTGGGAGCGATCGTGATTCGGCTCGCCTTCATTTTAGCAGGCAGTGCCTTGCTGAACAAGTTCCACTGGGTCGTATATGTGTTCGGTGCTATCGTGATCCTTTCGGGGGTCAAATTGCTGTTTAGTCAAGAGGAGGGAGTAGTTCCCGAACGCAACCCGACTCTCCGGCTTGCTCGCCGCTTTTTACCTGTCACGCCAAACTATGTTGGGCAAAGGTTCTTCGTTAAGCAAGGTGGGAAGTGGATTGCGACCCCCTTGATTTTAGTGCTTTTGGCAGTGGAGACAACGGACATCGTCTTTGCTGTTGATTCCATCCCCGCTATCTTCGCTATCACCCGCGATCCTTTTATCGTGTTCACTTCTAATGTGTGTGCTATCTTGGGGTTGCGAGCTCTTTACTTCCTACTGGAGGGCATGTTGAGGTTGTTTCGCTACTTGGGCAGAGGGCTGGCAGTCATTTTGGTGTTCATCGGGGTCAAGATGTTGGTGAGCGAGTTCTATCCCATCCCTACCGAAGTTGCTTTGGGCGTAGTGGTGTCCATCCTAACCATCACCATTGCCCTTTCTATCTGGGTGCAACGGCAGGAGTTGGTAAACTCGACAGGGACTCTTAAGAAGCATCTTCCCGACTGAATTTATCACCGAAGTGCTAACCTTGATGATTGCTTTGGAGGTGTCTGTTGTGCCGCGTTACCGTCGCTGGTTTTTTCGCAACGGCGATTGTTGCCTTTATCGTGGATCAAGGTAGTAAGGCAATGGTGCGCTTGGCTTTGCCTCTGAACGAAAGCGTGCCACTTATCCCCAATGTTTTCCATCTGACTCATACTCGCAATCCGGGTGCTGCTTTTGGCTTGTTTTCTAATGCCACTTTGCCCCTGATCGTCGTTGCTCTCGTGACCAGTGGGTTACTGATTTGGTTAGGACGGAGGGGATTTGACCAACGCCGACCAGCTATCGCTACAGGATTGATGCTGGGTGGGGCAGTTGGAAACTTGGTAGATCGACTTTGGCTGGGGGCTGTTACCGATTTCCTTGACTTGCGAGTTTGGCCGATTTTCAATTTTGCGGATGTTGCCCTAACGGTGGGTGCTGCTTTATTCCTTTGGTGGAGCCTCTCTTTGGAAATCAAACCACCCCAATCTCCCTTGAAAGGAGAGGAACCCAATGCGTCATACCAAAGCCACGAGCCCAGATGAATGCGCCGCCTTTTTGCGCGCCCTGAGCGATAGGGTGCGGTTGGAAATTATCGCCCTGCTGTTCCGAAAAGAGTGGAGCGTTACTGATCTGGCTCAACGACTGAGACTTAGCCAGCCCCTCGTTTCCCATCACTTAGCGATCCTCCGATCCGTCGGCATCGTTACAACGCGACGAGAAGGGCGTCGGATTTTCTACCGACTCAACCCTGATTTTTGGCAGAAGTTAGCCCAAGGGGAAGAGATTGACTTAGGCTGTTGCACCCTTCGCTTTAGCCTCCCTACCACGGTCCATTGGGTGGAGTTGGACGAGGAAAACTCTCCCTCAGGGCTGATCTCTTCGTCAGATCGACAAGAGCATGCTAAGAGGCAGTAACATCTTTCTGAAAAGTTGTCCTATGGTGAGGGGAAATGGAGTGGCTCACTCATCGCCCCTTAGCGGTCTTTGGTGCTGCGTTTGTTTTGGGAGCACTGACGGAAGCAGCCTTGGGAGGAGGAAAAGAGTTAGCCGTCGCCGCTGCTTTCTCGGGATTGTTTTCTGCTCTTGCTGGTTTCGTCATTGCTCGATATTTCCTATTGTGGCTTGCCATAACCGCTTACCTTGGAGGATTTGCAATCACCCGGTATCGGCTCCCAGAAGCACCGTTCCCTCTCTCAGTCCCCTTTGAAGGAATTGTCGCCCAAAGCCCTTTGCCAACTCAAAATGGCTATCGGCTTGTTCTTCAGGTTCGCCAGAACTTCAGTGAGAAGAGCAACTCCAAGATGTTCGTCCAATTGACAGTCGTCACAGAAGACCCTTTCTATGTCCCTCACTGGCAAGTGGGGGATGCAGTCCGGGTACATCAATTTTGGGGGCGACCAACCCAGCAGCGGCGCTGTCGGTTTCAGCGTATTTTCTGGGTGGGACGCACGCTACCTGAAGCCTTAGAATTCCTTGGAACCACCTCCAGTTTCCCAATAGTTCGTTGGCGGGAAAAGTGGCGCCAGATTGTTATTGAGCGATGGACCCGTTCTTTTCCCGAGCGAGAGCGAACAACCACCCTTGCTGCTCTCTCCAGCATCGTGTTTGGGATGAGGACTATAGCCATGAGTTACGCTGACGAACAAGCCTTTGCTCGGTCGGGATTAGCACATCTGTTTGTCCCTTCTGGTTCTCAAGTAACCCTTTTGATGGGGATCGCATGGCTCGCTCACCGCTATCTCCAGCTTCCACCGTTCCCGCTCCTTGTGCTGTTGCTTTGCTTCTACCTTCCCCTAACGCGCGGGGAACCAAGCATTTACCGAGCGGTGTTAATGGGGCTTTATGCTTTTGTAGGTTGGCGGTGGTGGCTTGATGTGGACTGGCCTACATCTCTTTGGTTGAGTTCAGCAGTTCTCGTGGCTGTAGAACCTGCCATGCTGCACGATGTGGGTTTTCAACTTTCCTATGCAGCCACCTTCGGTCTCATTCACGCTTCACCACTGTTGGAGCGGTGGTTTTGTAGGCTCCCTTGGTGGCTGCGTTTTCCCCTGAGTGCTACTTTGAGCGCTCAATTGTTTTTGACCCCTGTTTTGGCTCACTACTTTGGGCGTCTCAGTTTGATCGCCCCTCTTGCCAATCTGTGTGCGGTTCTCCCTGCTTCTTTCGCCCTAACTCTTGGTTTTCTCGCTGCTCTTCTTTCCTTACTTTCCCCATGGGCAGCGATGCCTTTGAGCATTGTTGCGGGAGAGTTAGCTAAACTGGTGGTTCAGATGGCGCATTGGTTTGCTGCCCCCTCATGGGCAAGCCTACTTGTCCCCCACCCTACTGGATGGCAAACTTTGCTCTTGCTTTTCTGCCTTGCTGCTTTGGTCGCATGGCTCAGGCAGAACGGTGCCAGAGGTAGCGTTAGGAACCCTGTCCATTAGTCGCAGCCCAACATTCCCTAATTCCGAAGAGTAGGTGCGTTAAAGTTTTGGTGTGGTGATCGGCAGCGATGGAGTGTCCATTGACCCTTCCAACCCATCTTGGAGCTAAGACGAAAAAGCGAGTTCTGGTGGCGATGAGTGGTGGGGTGGACAGTTCCGTTACCGCAGCCTTGCTCAAGGAGCAAGGCTATGAGGTCATTGGGGTGACTTTTCGTTTGTGGGCAGGCAACGAGGGGCAAGAACACGCTAAGGCTTGCTGCGGGATTGACTCTGTAGAAGATGCCCGCCAAGTTGCTCACAAGTTAGGAATCCCACACTATGTGTTCAACATGGCAGATTTCTTCACCAAAACCGTGGTGATGAACTTCATTGACGAATACGCTCAAGGGCGCACACCCAACCCCTGTGTCCGCTGTAACGAGTTTATCAAGTATCGCCTGTTTCTCCAACGCGCCGAAGCCTTGGAAGCTGACTATATTGCCACAGGACACTATGCCCGCATCCTCAGGGGTGAAGATGGGCGCTATCGTCTACTTAAGGCAGTGGACGCCCAAAAGGATCAGAGTTATGTGCTTTACATGCTCACCCAACCCGTAATGGCAAAGGTGTTGCTTCCCCTTGGACAATTCACAAAGGCACAGGTGCGGGAAATTGCTCGGGCGTTGGGGTTGCCTGTTTACAACAAACCCGATAGCCAAGAGATTTGTTTCGTGGAAGGTGACGATTATCGCTCCTTCCTAAAAAAGATGCGCCCCGATTTGATCAAACCCGGACCGATCGTTACTGAGGACGGGCGCGTCATTGGCACTCATATGGGCATCGCGTTTTACACAGTCGGACAAAGGCATGGGTTGGGTATCAGCAACTACGATGGGCAACCCTTGTATGTGGTGAAAATAGATGCTGCCAAGAATACCCTTGTGGTCGGGAAAAGGGAAGCAGCGTTAACTGCAGAAGCGATGGTAGAGGCGGTAAACTGGATTAGTGGAGAGATCCCTAACCAGCCTGTTCGGGCTCGAGTTAAGCACCGATATAGGTCTCCTGAAGCCTTGGCTTGGGTGGAACCCATCGGGGAAACCTCTGTTAGGGTCGTCTGGGACGAACCCCAGTGGGCGGTGACTCCCGGACAGATCGCTGTGTTCTACGACGCAGAACGAGGGGAAGAGGTCTTGGGAGGTGGAACCATCAGCAGAACTTTTCGCGAGCGGGATGGGTGACGATGAACCCTCAGCAAGAATGGCTGTAAAGGTTAGGCTATTACTTCCTGTGTGCCTTAGAGGGTCGCCCCAAAGCGTAGTATTCAAACCCTTGCATTTCTAACTCCTGTGGATCAAGGCAATTGCGTCCATCTACGATGATCGGTAGAGTCACCACCTCCCGCAATTGGGACCAATTCATTTTCCGAAACTCATCCCATTCGGTTACCAGCAAAACGGCGTGAACGCCCGTGGCGGCTTCCAAAGCGCTGGAGCAGTAACAAAGGCGAGGAGGATCATCGGGAAAGAGTAGCCGCACATTCCCCATTGCTGCTGGGTCGTAAAGGCGCAGGTTTGCCCCTTCTTCCAGCAGCCGACGGATAAGTTTCAAACTGGGGGCTTCCCGAATATCATCGGTGTTGGGTTTGAACGCTAACCCCCAAATTGCGAGGGTTTTGTCTTTGAGCACCCACAGGGCTTGTTGCACCTTCCGAACAAACCGTTCCACGCGTGCTTCATTGATGCGTTCCACTTCCTTCAAAAGCGAGAAGTCTACCTTGTGCTCCTCTGCAATGTGGATGAAGGCTTTGAGGTCCTTGGGCAAACAATACCCCCCATATCCTATCCCAGCCTGCAAAAAGTGCGGACCAATGCGTGGGTCCAGACCAATGCCTTTTGCCACTTCGGTCACATCTGCCCCGACGGCCTCGCACAAGTCTGCCACCATGTTGATGAAGGAGATTTTGAGCGCTAAAAAGGAGTTAGCAGCGTGCTTGATCAACTCTGCGGTGTTGACATCGGTGATCACCATAGGTGCTTTCAAAGGACGATAGAGTTCCTCCAACCACTCTCTTGCCCGTTCACTTTCAACGCCTACCACAATGCGGTCAGGGTGAAAGAAATCGTAGAGCGCTGTCCCCTCTCGAAGGAATTCGGGGTTGGACGCCACATCAAAATCAGCGTTGCCTTTCGCATAGCGCTGAATCGTGCGCTTGATCCACTGCGCCGTTTGCACGGGCACCGTGCTCTTTTCCACGATGAGTTTGTAGCCATTCAGGTTTTCCGCGACCGTTCGGATGACCGCTTCCACCTGCGAAAGATCCGGTGAGCCGTCTGCTTTCTGGGGGGTTCCGACACAAACGAACAGCAAATCGGAAGCCCGCACCGCTTCACCTACATCTGGAGCAACCGTCAGCCGACCGGCTGCCAAATTTTTCTGTAGCAGTGGCTCCAATTCGGGTTCATAAAAGGGGCATTTCCCTTGAGCAATTAGAGCGACTTTATTGGCATCGCTATCAGTGCCAATTACCTGCCAACCAAGTTCCGCAAAACCGACGGCGGTTGGAAGTCCTACATGCCCTAACCCCAAGACGCCAATGGTGCGAAACCTGTCCATCACCATCACCCCTAACTTTGCATCGGCACTTTCCACAGTCGGTAGGAAGTAGCCAACAGAATACCTAAAGCCCCAAGAGTTAGCAAGACGGAGATAGGGAGCGGTGAAAGAGTTACGATAAACGCTAAGCCAACCATTAAAGATTGCAGCACATAAAGGGCGATGTTGGCTTGCCACTCCCCGCCCAACCAAACCGCTAAGCGGTGACTGGTGTGGTTGCGGTCTCCCCGCATCACAGGCAACCCGTGCCGCCATCGCCACAAGACGACGAAAGTGGTGTCCATGATGAATACACTGGCAATCAGGAAAGGAGCTGCAAACCGTGAAAACCAGTGAATGTAATCTCCCCAGGTTGCCGTTACACCTACAATTGCCAACAAGTAGCCCAACAAAAGGCTTCCTGTATCGCCCATAAAGATGCGCGCTGGGGGTTTGTTGTAAAGCCAGAAACCTAACGCTGCTCCAGCAACAATAAGCCCGAGGGTAATGATTAGCGGGTTGTTGCTAATGGCACCCAGAGCAGCATAACCCAACATTGTTAGGGTCATCAAGCCACTGGCAACCCCGTCCATATTGTCCATCATATTGACCGAGTTCGTCAATCCAACGATGCCAAAAACGGTAACGGGGATTGCCACAATTGTTGGTAACCCCCTTGCCCAACCCACAAGAGCGACTGTGGCGCTTCCCAACAAAGTCTGGAAAAGGAGACGCATCTTGGGGGAAGGGCTGCGGAGATCATCGTAAAAGCCTAAACCCAGCGCTCCCGTAGCAAGCAACAAAGGAACAAGCAAATGCTGTCTTGAAAAACTGTCAGGCAAAGTTAACAGCGCCAAAAAAACACCGCAGAGGATACCTCCCCAAATCGCCCAACCGCCTCCCATAGCAATGCGTATAGCGTGCGGGTTTGCCTCCCGCTTCCATTTGCTGGGATCAGGACGATGCTCCCATTTAATCTCCAGTGCACCCCAGCGAACTATGGGGGTCAGACAAGCAGTAAAACCCAAAGCGACAGCCGACGCAACTATCATCCCGCCCTCTATCATTCCCATCAGCCACCTTTTAAAATGCTCCAAAGTTTTTGAAAAGTGTAACGCTATTGGGAAAGGAATGGTGTAAGAGCGGTCACTGCAGGGTTGCGGAAAGAAGGGATGTTAGCAGCAATTGCTGCCGATGGAATTGGGGCACTTTATAAAGCATTCCAAACAAAATAAAAAAACGGCTCAGCAGGACCGAGCCGTTTAGTAAGAGCAAAAGTAGATATTCGTTAAACATTGCTTATGACGAGTCGCTCAACACTTGGCGATATAGATCCAAATATTGTTGCAAAATTTTTTGTTGGTCAAATTCTGTTTCAGCAATCTGTCGGCTGGCTTTCCCCATGCTTTGGCGGAGCACAGGGTCGCGAACCAGCCGCTCAATGGCTTGGGCAAGGGCGGAAGAGTCTCGAACGGGGACAAGGAACCCATTCACACCATCTCGTACGACCACCCGGCAGCCTTCTATGTCCGTCGCTACGATTGGCAATCCCGTCGCAGCAGCTTCTAACAGGAAGCGAGGAACCCCTTCATGGTAACTGGGCAAAACTGCAATGTCCGCCCGACGGAGCAAGTCGGGCATGTCTTTTCGGTGCCCCAACCAACGAATCAAACCCTCCTGATGCCACCTTTGCAGCGCCTCTTCGGGCACACACATGGGGTTACCATCGTCAGGCTTACCCGCCCACCAAAACTCTGCTTTGATGCCCCTCTCTTTCAAAAGGCTCGCTGCTTCTACGAACTCTTTCACCCCTTTGTCCCAAAGTAACCGCGCTGCCATGAGAACAATAGGATTAGCGTTTTGATTGGAGGAATTCAAACGACCATCAGGAATAAACTGCCGGGTGTCCACGCCACTACCAGCAATGATCTTGGCTCGCTTTGGAGAGATTAACCGCAAGTGCAAAAAGGTGGCTAAGTCTTGGTTGTTTTGAAAAACATTCCAACACTGTCGCTGCCTCAACACCATGCGCATTAAGGGTAGCAAACTTGTCCTTAAAAAACGAACCTTGCCATAATTGGAAAAAAAGAAACCCAAACCTGTAAAAGTGTTGATGACCTTTAAGCGTCCCCCCTGCCATCTAATCAGCATGGCTGCCAAGGAACCGTAGATGTTTGGCTTGATTGTAAAATGGTGAACCAAATCGGGACGTTCCCTTCGGTAAATCTGTGCTAAATGCAGCACGGAGAAGAGTTCCCGAAAAGGGTTCATACTTTGCCGAACAAGAAACCAATGCAAGCAGCGAAAACCTGCCTCTTGCAATAGGGGGGTATATTCTCCGAAAGGACAAACGAAGGACACCTCATGTCCTTGCTCCTGCAGCATCCTCGCCAACGGCATCCGAAAATTAAACAACACCCAATCCCAATGCGCCACCAACAACACTTTCGCCATGTTCTTCCACCTGCCTCCAAATCTCAAGCGCCTAACAATTCACCATAAATGGATTTTAACCCTGACTTTAGTCTCTCCATGCTGAAAAGTCTCTCTACCCTCTCTCGCCCCTTAATCCCCATTTCCTCCCCCAACGAAGGATTTCTTAACAACTTCAGGATGGCGGAGGCTAATGCCTCTGGGTTTGCAGGGGGAACAAGATAACCTGTCTCTCCATCTACAACAGCCTCGTCAGCACCTTCAATGTTTGTCGCAACCACAGGTTTTCTCATAGCCATCCCTTCTAAAACAGAACGAGGCAAACCTTCCCCAACAGGCATCTTTTCAGGATTATCCGTGGGCACAGGCTCAGGGGTATCAATGGATGCCAGCACCACCATCCGTGCTTGCTTTATCAATGGGTAGGGGTTAGGAACCTGACCTAAGAGATGGAAGGCATTACCGAGACAATGGTTAGCGATGAGAAGAGAGATGTAATCACGATAAGCCTTATCCTCCCCTCCACCCGCTACAGCAAATAAGACAGAGGGGAACTCTTTAGACACTAATGCGGCAGCACGAATCAAGTGGTGGATACCTTTCCCCGGGATCAGGGAAGCCAATGAAACAATCATCGACCGTTGATCGTCTTGTAGCGGGGATTGGTCAAGGCTTTTAGTTTCTATTTCCTGAATGTCCACTGCGTTGTAAAGCAGGCGAACTTTATGCTGGTGTCGTCCGTGAACCTCCTTACTCAAATGTCGTGCTACGACAATTATTCGGTCTGACAGCCATTGAGCGGCATGCCATAGGACACCATGCTCGACTTGTTTACCACGAATATGAAGCAAAATCGGGATTCCCATCAAACGAGGCATCCAACCTGCTGCGAGAATCGAGCGTGTGGAGTTGCAATGGAGGAGAGAACAATTCTCCCCTCGGATCAACCGGGCAATTCGCCACGAGTAGGGCAAGACCTCTCTAACCCAAGTAAGAACTTTTTGCCAGGTTGGTAAACTCAATAATCGCCGCTGAAACAGGTGCAAAGAAGGAGGGGCAGGTAGGACAACCGTGGGAATGCCATAGCGCCGGAGGTTCTGAGCGCAAACATCTTCGCCCGGCAGAATAGCCAAGACTTCCCCCCCGCATTGCTGCCACGCTCTCATTGCATAAAGCAGCGATCGCTGTGAACCAGTGAAGGAACGGTATTCGGCAATAAAGTAAGCGACCTTCATCTACTTCCCCCCCACAAACTTAACCAGCAAGACAGCAGGTAGGCAATAGATGACTGCGTGGATAATGCTGAGGGGTGAAAAATCTTTAAGGTTCACGAGGAAAACGACATAGAGGAAATTGACAGAGAGATTGTTCTTGTGGCGGCGATGCCATTCGTAAAGGGTTCGGTGATAGAGACCCAACAACCAATAGCCAAAAAGGATACCCATTAAGTGAAAATTAGCATACAAATCGCCAAGATACCCTAAAGGAAGACTTCCTCCGCCACCAAAAAATTGGTCACGAACTAACCCGCCGGGCGTCATTACGGGCTTTTCTGGCCAGAGAAAGCGAGGGATTGGTAAGGCTAACAGTGCAAGCCAAGACTTACCCCACTGGAAAGGGATGTATTCTGGGAACACATAAAAGGCAATGATTTGGTTGTCTAAACCCCGAGTTGCTAAATCCTCCTCCACGAGTTGACTTACGGCTTCCACGCTTATAGTCACTTGTGGCAAGGTTCCTTCCCCAATCATCCCCTTAAAAGCAGCCCGCCGCACCTGGTAACTTACAAGGGCAAACAAAAAAACTGCACATAGCAAGGCAAAGACAGTCCTAATTGGTAAACTGCGGACAATGTAGTGGTATAACCCTGCTGCCATGATCCATACCCGCACGACATAACCCCGTAAACCGAATAAAGCGATTGCTATGGAGTATGTGACAAGCCCTACAAAGGTAATCCATCGGGGAGACGAAGTACCTCGTTGGTGCCACTGGTGTGCTGATAAAGCCAACACCACAAGGGCAAAGAGACTAAGACCTGTAAATGGATAAAACTTTCCCTCCAGAAGTGTTTGCTTACTACGCCAGGCTGAAAAAAGTTCCCATAGGGAATCTATTCCTGTAGCGGTGAGGATGTAAAAGTAGCAAAAGACAGCAGCAGGCAAAGTGAAGGAAAACAGAACAAAAAGGCGAGTAGTTCGCCATCTTGAAGGCAGGTTTTGACCAATGTTTTGGCATAGCCGTTGAGCCCAAGCAACATGGCGGGTCTCATAAAAGGAGAAGAGATACATAGTTGTCGCCATGATGTTGGCGACCAAAACCCATTTCAGGAGCATCAAATTTTCTTGCTCCGTGGTAGGTAAGCGGACATCTATTGTGCCCTCACTCATCCAAGTAATAGGACGCACAATCCCTTGAAGCCCCCACCAAAAAGTAAAAATGGGGGGTGCGAACCAGTCGAAGGGACGGTGGAAGAACAAAGGTAAGCAAAGAAGACCCCAGTAAACGGCGAAGAGAAAAGGAATGAGAGGATCAGGAAGGTTATTTATGAGGGCAAGAAGTCCGTAAAGGAGTAAGACAACAATGATTCCAGCCCAGATGGGGCTTACTCTCCCCTTCGTCTTTCGCTTTGATTCTACTGACTTTGAAAGAGTTTTCATTTCGCCAACACCTGCTCATAAACTTCTAACCATCGGGGTGCTATTTTCCGAAGGTCAAAGCGCTCTTGAACCAAAATTTGCGCCCTTTTCCCCATCAACTCTCTTTCCTCAGGGGAAGAAAGCAAGGTGCAAATACCCTCTGCCAGTTTTTCAACATCCCCGGACGGGACTATTAAGGCAGCTTTTGAGTCAGCAACAATCTCTCTGAGAGCAGGTATGTCACTGACTACAGAAGCTAAGCCTGATGCCATTGCCTCAATAAGAGCAACTCCCAAGCCTTCCAATAGAGAAGGGAAAACAAACAAAGTTGCTTGCCAGAGATAAGTTTTAATTTCGGCGTGGGACTTTCGACCCTCTAAACTAACTTTGCCCGAAAGACCCATTTGATTAATCAAATTCTTCAATTCTTCCCGCAAGGGACCGTCGCCGATGATAGCGAGTTGCACTTGGGGGAACAGCCAGACAACTTTAGGCATACTTTCTATAAGAAACCGATGTCCTTTCTGAGCAATTAACCTTCCTGTCGCCACTAATAGGTTTTCACTATGTTCGATTCTGCTAATTGGGGTCCATTCTTCAGGAAACACTCCGAACTCGTCCACCGGTGCCACCCCGGCCAGGAAGTCCACCTGCAGCACACCGCCCGACTTTTGGATCAGCCGGATCCGGTAGAGAGTCCTCTCCCGCGCGCGCCCGGCCTGCCAGGCGGCTTCGCCTTCCCCGGAGGTCGTGGCGGCGGTGTGAAAGGACCAGGGGAAACCGCACCGCCGCCGGGGCCAGGGGCCGGACCGCGGTGGGACGATGTCCGCGGGCCGGACGTACTGCAGCATAAGACAGGCCGCCTCCCGGAGGGTGGAGGCCGCCACCTGAGCCTGCGGGACAACCACTGCCCGCGGACCCCGACGGAGGTGGTCTCGGTAGAACACGGTCTCCATGAGGTTGACCCGGACGCGTTCCACCTGCCAGGCGGCAGGACGCAGCACGCGGAAACGGGCTTCCGGGTCCACGTAAGGGACGAGCCGGGTCAGGGCGGAAACCGCGAGCAGCAGCGACACAGAGGTCATGACGCCCGGGCCTCCTTCATGAACGCGTCCGCGACATCCCGTGCGGAAACTCCCGCGGCCACGGCGGCCAGGCACACCGCCCGGAGAAGGGCCCGGAGGTCCGCAAGTGCCTTGTTCTGGATCCACCGCTCGTCGAGCCGCCGGAAGGGCGACATTTCGAGGAACCCTCGCCACGGCACGAAGGCATACGCGTGGCCGCCTCCCGAGGCCAGCAGCGGCTTCCAGGGAAGCTGCCGCGCCAGGTACAGGAGGGCCCGCCGCAGCTCCGGTCGGAGGAAGGTCCGCGCCTGCTCGACGTGGTCTGTGTGGACCTCGTAGTGCGCGTCGAAGGCCTGGTCCTGCAGAGGGAGTTTCTGCAAGCACTTTAGGGCATTCGAGAGGTTCAGGTCCCACAGGCTGACCCGCGTCCAGAACCCCGCCCAGGTGACCAGCACGGTCGGGCTCCCGGGCGTGTCCATCTCGACGGCCGCCACGAGCCCGTAGAACTGCCGGCCCCCTCGGCCGGGAGGGCCGGGGAAGAGAACGCCCCGCCGCCGGGGGATGATGGGGAGGACGTCCACCTCCGCGAACGCGAGCCGGCGGCCCGCAAGTTCTCCCACCATGGCCAGGTTGACGCGAGGCGGCCGGCCTCCCACGAGGCCGCGGACGAGGTCGGCAAACCCCGTCCCGAACTCAGCAGCCCCGGCGTGTGATGGCCGCAGGCCCAGGAGGGGAGCCAGTTGTTCCAGGAGTTTTGTCCGGATCTCGCTGGAAACCCGGTCGCGGTGTGCGAGGAGAATCCAGCCCACCACGAGCGCGAACACGTACACGGGACCGAGAACAAACGAGATAAACGGGACGAAGGCGGACATCAGGGCCAGCTTTGAAAGAGCCGTCAGGGAAGCGCCGACTTCCGGGGCGACCGCAGAGGCCAGCAGCCCCAGGACGAGCAGGAGAAGCCCGATAGCGAGACTCCCCGCCAGGAAGGCCGCCATGAGCACTGGCGGCGTCAGGGCGGCCCACACGATCCGCGCCCACCGCCGCCGCTGCGCCTCCAGGGCAGGCAACAGGGGCCGCAGACGCGGGAGCGTGGACGCAAGCCGGGCGGCAATGGAGCGCTCTGCTTCCTGGAGCAGGGTTTCAGGGTCCACCTTCCGTTTACCCCTTCGTGAGCCCTTCGAGCCCCAGCGCCTCCAACCGTTCCCGGAGCTCGCGGATCCGAGCCCGCAGTTCCTCCTCCGCGATTCCCGAAGGCCTGCCCTGGGCAGCCCTCCACCGGGCGAAGGCCAGCTCCGCCAGGGCGTCGTAGAACTGGCGGAGGGCAAGCCACCCGGACGGTCCCTTCTGCGCCCAGGCGAGCCAGAGCCGCCTGGACTTCTCCCGGCCCGCGACCACCCGCAGCTCTTCTTCCGAGAGCTCCCCGGAGGCCACCAAGTCCAGGAGGTGAGAGCGCAGGACCTCCCGCTCCCGCCGCTCGCACAGGTAAGCGAGCACTCCGAGGACGAGTACGCCCGGCAGGAGGATCACCCCGAAGAGGACCGGGACGAGGAGCAAAGCCCTCGGTCCGACCGCGGCCTCAAGCCCCACGCTGCTGGAGTTCCACAGGGCGTGCAGGAACACCGCGGCCAGGTACCCGCCCACGGGCGCGAGGAACCGGGCGGCTCCCCCGCGCTCCCGGGCATAGCCGACGCCTGCGCCCGTGCATCCCGTCCAGATGGAGTGCATGAGACCGAGGAGCATCACCCGGAGGAAGAACAGCACGGTCAGGCCTCCGAGCCCTCCGGCCTTGAAGGCGCGGCCCAGGTACATGACGTTCTCCACAACCCCGAAGCCCAGGCCCACCAGCGCTCCGTACACGAGGCCGTCGGTGAGGTTGTCGAACTCGTCCCGCACCGCGAGCGCCATGCCCAGAAGCGCCACTCCTTTGGCGGTCTCCTCCACTACCGGGCCCACGACCCCGATGGTGATTCTGGTCCCCCAGAGCGGACCAAGGAGGGTTTGCCAGAGTACCAGGAACAGCGTGTCGAACAGGTAGCCGAAGAACATGGCGATCGTGGAGCCCCAGAAGAAGGCCGCAAGCAGCAGCCACCCCGGCTCCTTCTCGTGCCGGTCGATCCACAGGATCAACGTGACGTAGAGGGGAACTGGAAGCACGGACAGAACAGACCCGAGGAGGAAGGGAAGCAACCCTCCGGTCTCTCCCACCAGGACCAGCAGGACCAACATTCCAACGAGGGCGAAAACGCCGAGGAGGGCCAACTGGAGGGCCAGGTACGCTGTGCGGCCGGCGACGCGCGTGGACGTGGGCACCGTTACCCTCCCATCCACTTGAAGTCCCGCAGCATTTCAAGGAACACAGGCTCGTCTCGACGCCACTCCTCTTCCGGCGCTTGGGCCAGCAGCAGGTAGAAAAGCTGGGTGTCCCCGCCGTGGAGGGGAGGCCGGGCGATCACGCAGAGGAACGCCGCCCGCATGTTCCTCCCCCTGCAGCTCTTCCAGCGCGCCTCCCCGCGCGCGGACAACACCCCGAGCCCCTGCGAGGTCACGCGGTGACGGAACTGGAAGTGCTCGTGGCGCTCCAACCCGGCGACGGCGACCGGAGCAGACCGGACAGCGCGGTCGGGGCCGAGGTCTCCGGGGAGGGTCGTCCCCGGGAACACCAGGAACGAGGGGCCCTCCCGGGGGTGGTTTCGGTAGAAGGCAACCCGACCTTCGAACAGGTCCTCCCGGGCCTGCCAGCCCCGCGGGTAGCGCACGGAGAAGCGCGCCGCGGGATCCACGTACAGGACCCGGTCCACACTGACAGCGGCGAGGGCGGCCAGAGCGAGCACCGCGGTGGGCGCGTGCGCCCGGAGCCTCACCGGTTCTCCTCCCGCTGGCGCAGGGGCTGGAAGCTACGCTGCATGTGCACGAACACGCTCTCCAAGCTCGTCCACACGGATGCTTGAGACTGGAAGACGTGGACGCGGCGCAGCGTGAAGTTCGCCACCTGGGAGTGGGAGTAGAAGCCGAGGAGGATGCCGCGCATCCGCTCACCCCGGGCGTTGCTCCAGCGGGCAGACAGAAAGACAGTCTCCGTCCCCGCAACAGGCCCCGGCCGCACGGACTGCTCGAGGACCTCGAAGTCCGGGTACCGGCTCCGGGACTGGCGGATCAACTCCTCGGCGTCCTGGCGGGCCGGCACGATCCCCTGGCGCGCCATGCCCCTGGAAAAGAACGCGTAAGCGCCCTCGGGTGGCCCCTGACCCGGAGGCGAGAACACCACGCCGCTGGAAGGTTGGGCGACCTGCCAGGTGTCCGGGTACTCCACGGTGAACTCACCCTCCGGATCGATAAACCGCGCGTACCGGACGGGACCTGCCGTGGGGACGGCAGAAGGCGGGGCCGTCGGAGGGGTTCCGCACGATGGCAAATTTACGCGGGCACAGTCGTCCGACGGACCGGTGGGTCCGGGGGAAGGAGGGACCGTCTGTGGTGGGGCCGTCGGAACCGCTGATGGCCCTGGGACGGGGGCCGTCGGAGCAGGTACGGGCCCGGGCCCAGGACGGTGCGCGATGACGTACCACGCTACACCCCCGATCCCGAGCAGCAGGAAGAAACCGACGAACAGGGCCCCCAGGACCGCGACCACGGTCCACGTGCTGACGCCCGCCTCGTCAGCCCAGACCCGCTTCACGGTCTCGCGTCGCTCCGTCCGACCCGTTCCCGCAACACCCGGACCCGTTCCCGGAGGGCCTGCACGTCCTGTTCCACCGGCTCGCCCCGCCGGATTCTCCACAGGGCGAAGGCGAGATCCACCTGGGCGTCATACAGCTGGCGCAGCGCGTTCCAGGCGAGGGGTCCCCTCGTCGTCAGAACCTGCCACAGGTGCCGCGACCGCTCCCGCGGTCGGGTGAGCACCTCCACCTCCTCCGGCGAGAGGGCGCCGGCCTGGACCTCGTCCGCGAGCCCCTCTCGGATGGCCGCCACCTCCCGTTTCCAGGCGAAGTACGCGATCACCACGAGAAGAAGGAGCGGGATCCCCTCGATGAAAAACGACATCACGGGAAGCATCAGGAGTGCCGCGGCGCCGGCAGATCGCGCGACCGCGGGCAGGGCGAACGTGGCGGAGAAGTTCCAAAGGAAGTGGAGGAACATGGCGCAGAAGTAACCGAGCACGGGCGCGAGGAACCGGCCAAAACCCCGGGTCTCCCGGGCGTACCCGAGGCCCGCACCGGTGCACGCGGTGTAGACCGAGTGCGAGAGACCTCCGAGGACCGCCCGGATCACGAAGCCAACGGCCAGCCCGCCCGCTCCGCCCTCCCGGACGAAGCGGGCGAAGTACAGGATGTTCTCCGTAGCCGCGAACCCCAGGCCGGCCAGGGCCCCGTACACGAGGCCGTCCACGGTGTTGGTGAACTCCCGGCGCCACAGCAAGAAGATCAGGAGAACCGCGAGTCCCTTGGAGGTCTCCTCCACCACGGGTGCCACGAAGGGCGCGGTGAGCTGCTCGCCGAGCCGGGGGCCGAAGACGGCCACCAGGATGGCGCTCCCGATGGAGTTGAAGATCAGGCTGAAGAAGGTGGCCACGACCCCTCCCCACAGCAACGCGCCCAAGAGGAGCCAGCCTGGTTCCTTCTCGTGGCGGTCCAGGAGGAGGATGAGCCCAGTGTAGAAGGGGACCACGGAAACGGCGGCAAAACTGGCCATGAGGAACTGCAACACCCCTCCGGCCTTCTGGTAGAAGAGGAGCATCTGCAGAAGCGCAAGTACGAGCAGCACGAAGCCGAAGCCCGCAAGCCCGACGGCCTTCAGGAACGTGTCCACGCCGAAGGAGGGACGAGTTGCCGAGGTGTCCACGCTGCACCCCTCACTGGAGGGCGAAGGGAATCACCAGCACCACCGCGGGCTGGCCTCCCTGAGGTACGGCAAGGGCAAAGGCGTAGAGTCCAGGAGAGCCGCCCTGGGTGGCCAGCGTGGCAAGCGTTGCACTTCCGGGTTCGGCCTGTAGAGGTTGCGGTTGGCTGACCGGAATCACCCGCTCCTGGGACTCTACCCGCACCCAGACGCGGACCAGCTGGGTGTCCATGCGGTTGAGCTTGAAGAGAGCCCCGACGGTCTCTCCGACCCGGAACACGCCGGCCGGTTCGGTTGGCTGGCCGTCGGGTCCCACGCGCACCGTGACTCCGCCGTCGACTTCCACCCCCGGCACCTGCTGGGGGCAGATCCCCTTCCCCAGCGCCTCCGGCCCCTGGGCCACGGGCTGCTGCGGGCACCGGCCACCGGGTTGCGGAGGCGGGACGGGGCTCGGTGTCGGTGACACGGTAGGCTGCGGAGCCGGAGTCGGTGCCGGTTGGGGCGACACCGTAGGCTGCGGAGCCGGAGTCGGAACCGGCCTCGGCCGCGCGAAGACCACGAGGCCTGCCACCACCGCGACCACCGCGAGCAGGGTCAGGCACCCGCAGCCCAGACCTCCGCCGATCAGAAGACCGCGGTTCATCGGGCGACCTCCCGGATCCGGTCACGGTACAGCTGCAGTTCCGCTTCGTTGGTGAGCCCCCGCTCCAAGCGCCTCCGGGCGAAGGCCAGCTCGGCCAGAGGCTGTCGCGCAGGCCCGGGCAGGCTGGACCACCGGCCCTGCAGGACGGCGTCCACGTACCCCCGAGGGACGTGGCCCTCCTCCGCCTCCAGGGGTAGGTAGCGCCTCATGACGCTCCGTTCGTGCCGCAGGGCCCAGGCCACGGTGACCACCAGGGCGATGACCCCGGCCCAGTCCGCCACGGCGCGGGCAAGTCCCAGGAGGGCCACCGGCCCCGTGCCGGACGCGAGCAGGGCCGCCAGGGCGTCGTACGCCGCGTGGTACAGGGCTGCGACCCCGAACCCGCCCACAGGCAGCCACCAGCTACCGGAGCCCGAAATCCCGAACTCCCGAACCGCGCCCAGGGAAGCCCCGAAGATCGCCCCGAACGCGGAGTGGGTGAGGCCGGTCAGGAGGATGCCGAAGAACATTCCGACCCCGGGGGCTGCCGCGGGCCCCAGGCGTGAGAGGTCCCAAAGATACACCGCGGACTCCGCCAGGGCGAAGCCGGCTCCCACAATCCCCCCGTACACCACGCCGTCCAGCACCCCGTCGAACTCCCGCGGCAGGACCCGGAAGAGGACGAGGATCACCAGGGCCTTCGTGCCCTCCTCCACCAGGGCCCCTGCGGGGTTGGCACCGAAAAAGGCGGCGTTGAGGGCGTGGAAAGCAGCAGGATAGAGGGACATACGGACTCCCGCAAGCCGCTCCACGACAACGGTGAGGACCGGTGCTGCGACAGCCCCTCCCAACAGCGCTGCGGCCAGCACGCTTCCCGGCTCTTTCTCGTGCCGGTCCGCCCAGTACAGGACCGCAACGTAGAGCGCGGTAAGGAGCAACACGATCAACGCCCCGACCACCACGCCCGACCCACCGACCAGTGCGTTCGCTGGCGGGAACGGAAGGAAGGGCATTTCCTTCGGGCCGGGACTCGGACTCGCCTGCAGGAAGAGAACGACCATGGTTTCCTCCGTGCCCTGTCGGCTACTCTCTCATCCAGGGCCCCTTGCCCTGGAGGAAGGCGTAGGTGTTCACCGCAGCAGCCGCGAACCAAACGAGGATCCCGAGGAAGTTCCAGCCGAGGCCCCCGAGGGTGGCGATTCCCGCGAACGTCCGGTTGCCTGTGGCCCCTGCGATCAGTAAGAACAGCAGGGGAAAGAACCCGAACACAACAGAGATCAAAATTCCCCAACCCAGGGCCCAGAGGGCGTGGCGGCGGACGAGCGGGTGCGGAGGTCTTACGAGGAACCCGCCGAGCGCGATCCACCACAGCCACCACCCGCCGATGGCTACGAGCTTCTGGGCCGAGGTAAAGGACTGTTGAGGAGCACTCTCCATGGCCGCCTCCGGTCCCGTCCGTCGGGGCCACATTAGGCCAGCCGGGCTTAAAACCGGCTTAAGACCGTCTCCTGCGGGAGGAGGTTCGGGTTGCCGCGGAACCCAGGAGAGCTTGGGTCTCGGGGAGGGGGTCGGCGTCCAGATCGGCCCGCAACCTCTCCGCAAAGGTCCGGTAGGCTCGCAGGGCTGCCTCCCGACGGCCCAGACCGAGGAGGCGGCGCAAAAGGGCTTGAAGGGCAGGCTCGTACAGGGGATCCAGCTCCAGCACCCGCTCCAGGTACCGGATGCCCTCTTCAGGCTCGGAAACGCTCCCCTGCCGGTAGAGGAGGTCCACGACCCGTTGCCGGAGGGCGTACCGGACTTCGTCCACCGCGTGGAGATCCACCCCGGGAGCCACGGGCTCCCGGTATAGCCGGAGCACGGCTTCCGCATCCTGCCGCTCTAACGCTGCCTGGAGATCCCAAAGGTCCACCCGGGTCCTCTGGAACCCTCTCGACGTGAGGTAAGTCGGGCCCCCCCATGGTTCCAGCGCGCGGCGGAGGTGGTGGAGGTGGACGTGGAGGTTGTTGCGGGCCTGCCCGGGCGCTGCTTCCGGCCACAGGTCCTCCGCGATGGCTTCCCGGTCCCGGCCCAAAAGGAGGAGGACGAGCAGGTTGCGGGCGGTGGGAGAGAGGACGACGTCTTCTCCCAGACGGCGGACCCGGAACCCTCCCAGGAGCTCCACCGCGAGGGGTGGGACTTCTTCCAGGCGCCGCTCGATGGCTTCTTTCCATCTGGAACGGAGTACCACCTCGACCGGGTAGAAGTCCGCGAGATCCGGCCGGTGCCGGGGCAGCTCGTGCAAGGGCACGAGGGCCGGCAGAATCCGGGGTCCCAGCGACGTGAGCCGCACCAGGGCTTCCAGGTCCACCTCGGACCGCAGGATCCGGTACCGGGCCGCGTGGTACTGCGCCCGCTCCTCCCGATCCCTGGGCTCCGGTGGAAGGCCACTCTGGGCTTCTTCGGGTCGCCCCAGCTCCCACAGGGTCAGCGCCGCCTCCAGCGCGGTCCAGAAGCCTCGGGCTGGCTCGGCTACCGTGAGGGCCAGGTCGGGGGAGCCGCTTTCTCTGAGGGTACGTGCCCACAGGCCCCGGATCACATCCAGCAGTTCCGGGTTCTCATCCACCTCCGCGACGCTCGCAAGCCGGTCAAAGGGTCCGGTATCCCGCTCCAGGTAGGCTGCCCAGGCGGCAGCCAGGGCCTCGGCCCAGAAGTTCCACCCGGGGTGGGCCTGTGCTCTGCGGAAGCAGGCCAGAGCTTCTTCGGACCGGCCCGCAAGCACGAGGAGGCGGCCGGTCTGGAGCAGGGTGAGGGGGAGGTTGTGAGAGCGGGTGCGCTCCTGATGTTCGGCGGTGCGCCGGTTCCAGGCGAGATAGTGGTCCAGATCCCCTTCCGTCTGCCAGCGGAGAAAGGCCAGGTTGTAGCCGATGGGGTGGAAGCGGTACGGGTCGTCCGGTGGCAGGCGTCTGGAGGCCTCTTGGATTGCGGCCTCAATCCGGTCCAGGTGCCCGGCCTTCCAGAGGGGCCAGACCGCCCAGTTGAGGAACCGGGCGGCGGCATGCGGCTCTACCCGATCCGCAAGCCGCCATCCGCGCTCCACGGCGCTGAGCGCGCGTTGCAGGTCCACCTCGGGCGCGTTGTACGCCACGAGTCCCCAGGCCCGGATGGCGATTTCCGGATGGCTCGCCTCCACGTCGCGGGCGAGGGCCTCCAGCCGCGCAAAGGCTTCGTGAAGCTTCCCCTGTAAGCAGAGAGCCAGCCCGTAGGCGAGCCGCCGCCACGGTCCGCCCAGCCCGGGGAGCGCCCGGCACCACCGGACGAAGGCGGAGGGCGAGGTGGCGGCCAGATCCAGAGCCTGCGGGGCGTCGACGAGATCCTCCAAGTCCTGCCAGAGGCCGGACCGGAAGTACGCCTCGGCCCGCAGTTCCGCAGGGAGACCCGGAGCCTGCTGGCGCACCACTTCCTGGACGGCCACCAGGTCGGTGGCGTGGAGGACCTCTGCGAACAGGGCGTGGATCCGGAATCCCTCAGGGGTGCGTTGTACGAACCCGGATTCCGCGAGGCGGTGGAGGGCCCCGTCCCCCGCGGACTCTGGTAGGGCGGGAACTGCAGAGAGCAGCAGGAGGGTCCGCCACTCCTGAGGGCCCAACGATTCCCTCACGCCCTGGGCCAGGGCCCGACCCAGATCCAAGGTGCCCGTGAGGGCAGCCATGTGCACCGCGATGGGCCACCCGCCTGAGCTCTCCCAGACCTCGTAGGCACTCCGGTCGTCGGGGACCAGCTCCCTGACCTCTGCCAAGGTGAACCTCAGCTCCTCCGCGGCCAGCCGGACAAGCCTCCCCTGCGTGTGCACCCGGGGGAGCTCGGGCCAGCTGAGTTCAGCGCGGCTGCTGAGCCCTATGAGCAGCCCGTCCACGGGAAGCCGGAGTTCCGGGGCGACGTCCGGCGCCACGTCGTCGAGGACCAGCAACGTGGGCTGGTCCTGGAGGAGCAGCCGGAGGAGACCCCATCCGGCGCCCAGCTCGGCCCCGACGGCCCGTGCGATCTGCTCGGTGAGCGAGTCCACCGCCCCGCTCGCCCAAACCACGCGCCACCCCTGGCCCCCGAGCCGGTCCGCCCACTGGCGGAGTAAGACGGTCTTTCCGAAGCCGTACGGAGCCTGCAGCCACACCACGTAACCGGGCTCCCGCGGGAGTCGGTCCAGCAGGCGAGCTCGCACGATCCAAACCGGCCGTTGCCTCACTGCCATTAACGGAATTTTAAGCCCACCCGGGGCAAACGAAGACTGTCGTCGCGCCAGGGAGGTCACGTTGGTGGACCTCGCTCCCGTGCTTCTCACCGCGGCCTACCTCGGCTGGGCCGCCACCGTCGCCGCCCGTTCCTATGGGCAGTCCGGCCCGCTGGTCCTGGCAGCCGCGCTCGGAGGGATTGCCACCTCCTTCGCGACCGCCCTCCTTGCGCCGGTCCTCGGGGGAGGCCCGGGGAGCTGGCCCAGCTTTGTCCAGGTCTGGAGCGGCGCACCTTCGACGTGGCTTCCCGCGGTGGAGGAGGCGGGCAAGGCACTCGTCCTGGTTTCTTACCACCGGCGACGCCGCCAACACGGCAACGGAGCGCACGGCATCCTCTACGGCCTTGCGGTCGGGGTCGGCTACGCACTGCTCGGACAGCTGGCCTTTCGCCTTCGGGGAGCGCCTCTGCGGCCCGAACTGCAGCTCCACGTTCTGGGAGTCGCTCTGGCTCAGGCGATGCTCCCGGCCATGTACGGCGCCCTACTGGGCCTCGGACAGGGGTTTCGGTACGCCGGTCCGCTCCGGTGGGGGATCGGTGTCGCCGGCTGGGTCGCAGGATCCGGCCTTTCTGTCGCGCTGCTCCACCTCGCGCGCTTCTCGCAAGTGGCGGGCCCCTGGCAAGCGCTTGCGCAGGCCGCCCTCTTGCTGTGGGAATGGCTGCCTGTCGGCCTACTGGCCTTCCTGCACGTGCGAGCCCGGCGGCAGGAGCAGGAGGTGCTCCTCCTTTTCCTTCGGGAGGAGGTCACCGCCGGTGTGCTGACGGACGCGGAACTCAGTAGCCTCCGCGTGGACCGGGGCCGACTCCCCAAGCCGCTGCGTGCTGCGCTCTTCCGGCTCGCGTGGGCGAAGTGGCGGCTGGTCCGGGGCCTGGCACGGGAGGACGAAGTGGAAGCCTGGCGAAACTGGGTACGCACACTTCGGAGGACGCCGTGAAGGAGGCCCGGCGGGAAGGTGCCTTTGCACGTGCGCGCAGGTTGGTCCGGATCGCGGTGGCCGGGCTCGACCAGGTGGCCCAGATCCAGGGTCTGCAGGTCAAGTGGAAAGACCTCCAGCAGGCCCTATCGGGGGCGTTCGCCCTCCTCCGTCTTGGCCCGTGGGGGGCGGGCGCGTTTGTCCTCGTCGTCTGCGGGCTGGGCGGCTTCGCTGCCCTGGTGTTCGCCGGCGAGGCCCAGCGCGCGGCGATGCTGCAAGGTGTGGTTGCTCAGGTGTTCCTTGCCACCGTCGCCGCCTTTGTCTTCGCACTGCTCAACGCGGAAGTTCGTCCGGCCCACCCCGCCCTGCGGTTCGCGGTGGCTCTCTACACCCTGTGGTACCTGTTGCTACCGCCCGTCCTAGCCTTGCCGCGGACAGTAGCACTGGTCCCGGCCTTCACCCTGTACCTCCTAGAGGTCCTGCGGCTCCGCGCGGACCACGCAAGCCCTTTGTGGCTTCTTCCCTGGGTTCTCCTGCTGGGACGCTTGAGCCCCGGAGTGATCAAGCCTCTTTGGGCGTCGGTGGCAGTCTGGGCAGTGGTGTACGCGGGGGCGGCGCTCGCTCTGTCCCGGCGGCCTCCTCCGTTCCTGCTGCCGGAGCGGGCCGTCCTGTTCACCGGCATGGCGGTGGTATACGGCGCGGGCGTTGCCCGAGGCCTCGCCCCCTTCGCCGAGGCCCTGCAGATGGGGTATTCGGCCCTGTTCACGTTCTTGGGGCTCTTCTGGATGTGGCTTGCCGCAGACCTGGTGGACGACGCCTCGGAGCTGGCCGAGCGCCTGGTCAACCGATTCCGGAAGGTGCTCGGTAAACGGCAGATCCCCTCCGTGGTGGCGTGCGTGTTGGTCGGGTTGGGGATCCTGGCCCTCGGGCTCGCCCTGGCCCCGGCCGCCATCCTGGACCCCCTGCCGCCCTTCCTGGTCCGTCCGACGCTGGGGTTCCTCAAGGACGCCTGGACCGGGGGACTGGCCCTGTGTGGCTTTCTGTTTTTGCTGGTCGGCCTTCTGACGGGTTGGCGCGCGCTGCGAGGGTACAACCCCGTGGACGCGGCCAGCGACGGGCTTGCCTCGGGGTTGGTGCTCGCCCTGGTGTACTGGGGCGGCGCACAGGCCTGGTCGGCGCTTTCGGAGGTCGAAGCACCCTCGGGGTGGTGGCCCCTGCTGCTCGCTTCGGCCCCCGTGTTCCTGGAAGAGTTCAAGCAGGCCGCAAAGGGCGTGCGGGGGAACAAGGCACTATTGGTCGCGGCCGTCTCCCTTCTGGGGCTTGCCACCACGGGCTTCCGGTTCGCCGTGGATCCGCATGCCGCGGTGCGGACCACTACCCTTTACCCGTTCCTCGGGATGGTCCTATGGGGGTTGCCGCACCTCCTGGCGCGACTGGTCGCGGGCTGGAGCGTGGAAGTTCCCTCCGCCCGCCTGTTCTTCGCGGGGTACTTCTCGGCCCTTCCCGCAGCCCTGCTGGCTCCCGCTCTGCGCACGGGTTCCCCGGCACTGGCGGTCCTCCTCTGGCCTCTTGCGCTGCGGGTCGCCCGGTGGGGAGCACCGGCCTTTCCTGGACTCCGCGTGGCCACGGGGCTACTCCTGGCTTCTGG
>VAPR01000245.1_pt1 | contig 37965 bp, 41 predicted proteins | sample 3380701 | NCBI WGS metagenome assembly VAPR01 (sample SAMN11536904, study PRJNA540576) | hot springs metagenome | isolation source: hot spring wet sediment | place: Spain: Lobios | collected 2014-01
AAAGATAGATGGTAAGATAGCAACAGTAGAGCCAGCCAAGGAGTTAGCGTTAGCACAGAGGTACTTCATAGCGTAATATCTGTAAGCAGCAGCTAGGTAATAAGATAAGGCGTATAATAGCCAAAATCTTTTTTTATTTTCAATTTCATCATTCCTATAAGATGACCAATACAAGCGTATGGCGTCCTATGGCACAGAATATAGAGTTCGATGCACTCGAGTCTAACGTTAATGCTGTTATAGCAGTTGCAGATACTGTAAGAACTACGCTTGGCCCAAAAGGGTTGGATAAACTGCTAATAGATCAAGCAATGAATAGACATGTATCTAATGATGGTGTAACCATACTACTATCGTTGAAGACTATACATCCAGTTGCAAGGATGGTCGTGGAGATTGCTGAGAGGCAAGAGCAGCTGGTTGGTGATGGTACTACTACAGCAGTGGTTATGGCAGCAGAGATGGTTAAAGAAGGGAAGAGGCTGATAAAGGAACTAGGAGTGCACCCAACCAAGGTTGTTGAAGGTATAGAGAGTGGTGTATACTATGCATGTGAGTTGTTAGAGAAGGCAGCAAAGAAAATATCAATTGATGATGTAGAGTTGGAGCATGTGGTTAATACATCATTAGCATCGAAGTTGGATGGTAAGAGACTTGCATCTATAGTAATATCTGCAATAAGAGCTGTAGGTAATAACGCATCCTATAATGGTTCATACGATTTTGATAAATCAATAAAGATCGTGAGAAGAATGAATATGGATGATAAAGTAATCTCTGGTCTGATACTTGAAAGGGGTAGATTGGATAAGGATATACCGTTGGAGGTAAAGAATGCAAGGATACTTATATGTAAACTTGATCTCAAGCCTGTGAAGGAGTCATGGCTAAAGGAGAATAGTAGATACGAAGATATCCTTACTATGGAGAAGGATAGGGTAACAAAAGCAAAAGAGATAGTAGATGCTATGCTAGCAACTGGGGCAAATGTTATACTCATAGCATCACCGGAAATAGATGATGTTGTAGAGAATTTATTAATAAGCAGAAGGGTATTCGCTGCCATAATCTCTACAGATGAGATAGAGCATGTAGCACGTTACACTAACGCAAAACCTGCAAGGTTCATGGATGATCTCAAACTCCCAGATATCCTTGGTTATGCAGATAGGGTCTATGAGGATGAGGATAACAACATAATATACATAGAGAATGGGAAGAACAAGAATATAGTCACAATAATAGTCTCTGGTACAACGAAAGAAACGTCGTTAGAGAGATGGAGAGCTGTTAGGGATGGGGTCAATGCTGCAGAAGCTGCACTTAACAAGGGTGTGGTTGTTGGTGGTGGTGCTGCAGAGTTACATGTAATAGATAAGATGAAGAGTTTGAAGTTGAAGGGTTTGGAGCAAGTTGGAATAGATGTTGTTGCAGCAGCGTTGGAGAGCATAATGAGGCAGATACTTACCAATGCTGGCTTCAATGGGCTAGAGAAGGTCATGACTGCAAAGGCATTGCAAGATACCTTTGGCATAGATATAAACACTGGCGAGCCAATAGATATGATGGAGATAGGTGTACTGGACCCCTTACTGGTAAAGACAACTGCTCTAAAGGCTGCTGGTGAGATAGCAAAAGCAGTACTGAGGATAGATAGAAACCTTGCTGCAGACGACCTTAGCCAACAAGCATTATCAGAGAGTAAGAGGTGAAAAAGAGTTGCTGATACGCCATTGTGTAGAAGAATCGAACGTTGATGAAGATATGCATGTTATAGATCCTAGTAAGATAAGGCATGTTACAATAGTTGCAGGTAAGATAGCAGCCATGTCAGGTTATATAGATCCTTTAACACATCTAAACCTAGATCATCCTTACCATAGAGTAACAACATGTATTATAGCTGAGAGGTTTGAGATAGGCGCAAGGGTGAAGTTCAGTAGCAATGGTCTATTATTTGCATTTGTTGATAGATCAGCATACAGACATTACGGCCACATCGATACTACACAAAGGATGCTCGATATGCATGATGCTGTTAAGAGATTAAAGGAAGCAAAGGTGAGCAAGAAGGTATGAGCACTAGCATACAGGTCAGTTCAATAATAGGCAATATAAAAAGGGATAGTACGTTAAGAGCAAGATATGAAGAGATGTCAAGACAAGGGTTATGTGAGGTCGTGAAGATAAACAGGATAGAGTCAGAAAGAGTGAGAATGCGTAAGGTAACAGATAAGGGTAGCGATGTGATTATAACATTACCTCAGGGCTTTAGATTAAGACACGGGGATGTGATTCATTTATCCAATGAGAGGATGGTAGTTGTAGAACTAGAGGAGGAGAACCTTGCAATGATAAGGATTATGGATGATACACCTATAGATCATGTTGTGGAGATTGCTGTTAGGATAGGACATACAATAGGAAACCTACATAGGCCTATAAAGGTTGAAGATAGAAGCATTTATTTCCCTATACAGACTGATACCGAGATAGAGATGCTAAAGAGACTGCTTAATACTATACTTACCCATGTTGTAATAGAGAAAACAAGGATGATCTTTGAACCAGAGGAAGGGATTGAGGTACATGAGCATTGATGTAGATGTAAGAGGGAATAATAATAGTAAAGCACACAGTCGTGCTGAGAGTAATAGTTATGATGATAATGTAATAGATGAAATAAGTATACAAGATATCAGTGTTATGCAGTTAGCCGATTCCTTCTTTCCAACTGGTATGTATACAACATCAAACGGGTTAGAGATGTTCTTTTATAATAAGAGGGTTAAGAGTGTAGAACATCTAAGGAATCTATTGACTGTATTCTTGAAGCAGCAGATAGGTCCTGCAGATTGTGTAGCATTAGGTAACGCTTACCAAGCTTCAAAGGAATCAGATCTAAATAGGTTAATTGAGATAGATAATACAATATTTGCTATGAGGCTGATAAAGGAGATAAGGGAGGCATCTGTAAGATCTGGTATACAACTAATAAGGTGTTTGAGTCAAATAATCAGCAACAAGAAGGCAAGTAATAATAACAATTATTCTATATTAGAGTTATACGATAATGCAATAAGATCGAAGAAAGCAAACGGTGTATATCCAGTAGCCTTAGCAATAGCATGCAACATATTTGATATATCAAAACCCAAAGCTGGACTCATACTGCTATACTCCTTTTCCATAAGCGTGATAGGTGCGGCATTGAGGCTAGGCATGTTAAATCACTTTCAAGGACAGATTATAGTAAATGAGCTTAAGCCATTGATGGTCTCGATTGTGAAGGAGAATATAGATAAGTCATTATCGAACATGTGGCAATTCGCACCAGAGATAGATGTTGTGCAGATGATGCATGAGAGACTCGCTACGAAAATGTTTATAACTTGAGAGCATAGATGTTACATATGAGTAGTAAGAGGATACCAAGGTTAGGGATAGGTGGACCAGTAGGTTCTGGTAAGACCATGCTTATAGAGAGAATAGTACCAATATTAGCAGCAAAGGGTTACAAGATTGGCATAATATCTAACGATGTTGTATCAAAGGAAGATGCTGAGAGAATGCGTAGACATCTGGCCAAGGAGATGGGTATAATGCCAGAGGAACTTGTGATAGGCGTAGCAACCGGAGGATGCCCGCATACTGCAATACGTGAGGACCCTTCCATGAACTTGGCCATAGTGGAGGAGTTGGAGAGTAAGTATCCATATCTCGATCTCATAATAATAGAGAGTGGAGGAGATAATATAACAACTACATTTAGTCCAGCACTTGCTGATTACTTCATCTACATAGTAGATGTCTCTGCTGGAGACAAGTATCCTAGGAAGAGAGGGTTAGGAATAGAGACGTGTGATCTACTTGTTATAAATAAGGTAGATCTTGCTCCATATGTTGGGGCAGATCTTAACGTTATGGAGAGGGATGCAAGGATTGTGAGAGGAGATAAGCCATTTGTGTTCATCAACTGTAAGTCTGGAGAGGGTATAGATAAAGTGGTAGAGCATATAGTGAGGGATGTGCTATTTGAGGCACAACCAAAGCCAATCAGTAGATAAGCAAATTAAATTCAATTTTATGAGAAATAAAAATAAATTAATTTATGTATGTCTATTACACAGGAGGTAATGTTATGAACAATGATGATGTAAAGTTAACTGATAGTAATGATAACGATGATAATGGTATGCATACTACTAACTATGCTGACGCTATAAATTATACGAATATAAAGTTCTACATTCCTGATGATATACCACCTGAAGTATCAGCATATGAAGCAAGGCTAGCACAGTTAGATGTGGGCAGGTCTGGTAAAACAGGTCTGCTTTACTTAATGCTCGAGAGTGATCCTATAGATGGTAAGACAATGATAAAGGAAAAGTTCTCAAAGGTACCATTAGTTGTACTTAAAGCAATGTACCTTGAGGAGTCATTGCCATCTATGGCATATGTGTACATAATGTCTCCATCTGGAGGAATACTGCAGGGAGATAGGTACAGGATAGATATAATGTTAAAGAATAAAGCACTATTACACGTAACAACCCAAGGTGCAACTAGGATATACAGGATGAATAAGAACTATGCTACGCAGATGATTAACATTTATGTTGATAAAGATTGCTATATGGAGTATATACCTGATCAGATAATTCCTTACAGAGATTCACGTTTCTATCAGAAGGTTAACTTGAACGTCCATGAGCATGCTACTCTAGTTTACTCTGAGATAATAGTACCTGGAAGGGTTGCAAGGAATGAAGCATTCCAATATGATATATGTTATATGAAGACCATAGCAAGGAACCAGTATGGTAATATAAGGTTCATGGATAATGTAGTCTTAGAACCAAAGAAGAATAACCTCAAGACAATGGGTATACTAGGTGAGCATGATGTGGTTGGAAACATCTACATAATAACTAAAGCAGAGTATGTTAATACTATAAGTGAAGAGATAAACACTACTCTTAAGCACTTTACTAATGTAGTTGGAGGAGCAACTATACTACCCTATGACTCTGGTGTAATTGTTAGGCTGTTGGGTAGCATAGCAGATGATATACGGAGTTTTGTATATGAAGCGATTAGAATAGTTAGAAGAGTTGTTCTTAATGCTAGATTTAGTGGTATAAGGAAGGGCTAACTCCTCCTATCCTACAACGTTTCATCTATAATAGTATTTACTCTCTATCAGTTATAAACTCGATTACTTTTATAGTATGGCCAGTCTGTTCTGCATGTTCTTCTGCAACTTGGAGGGTATCAAATACTATATCACAATCATTACACCATATAGCCTTACTCTTCTTATACCTCTTAACACTCATACAATACGCCCTTTGTACATATTACAAGGAAGGAATATAATAATAATATTAAACATTCTTAGATATTACCTACTCAGGCAAAAATAACCTCTGTACCTCTGTAGGAAGTAGGGAGTCCTCAACATCAACATTACCTAACGCAAGATCTTTTGTAAGCTCTATACCAAACATCCTTACAAGATACCTTATAGGCTGAAGATAAAGGTCTATGACCCAGTTAGGATAAGCAGGTTTAGCATATCTATATGGTTTAAGCATCTCTAAAGTAAAGTACCATGCTAGTGCTTCTCTAAGATGTTCAGGGAGGCCATCATGCATCACTGCAAATACCATCTCATGCAAATAGTTACCAAAGTTGGCCTTATCCTTTCTTATAATTATCTCCCTTAACCTAGTATCTGTAAAGGATATATTATTTGTATCGCTGAATCTCATGATCTCACCATACTTCTTCCTCCTATGGCTTATACTCTGCACAGTCATGGCCCACTCACCTTCACATATAACTATGTTGAAATCTCTACACCTCTTGTTGAAGTAATTGAATATAGTCTCATCGGCTATCTTAACGAGCATGATTATATTATTTTTATCTTCTTCAGTGATATCACATAAGAATTCTATTCTTTCTTTGATATCGTCCATCGCTTATCTACTCTATATAGAAGAGCTATATTTTAACTAATCGGATTCATGAGAAGCAATATATAATCATGAGTGTTACAAAGCCTGTAACTATGATAGATGGCGTGCTTATAGGTGTCATAGTATTTGGACTATTGCATGGGGTTAATCCATCACATGGCTGGCTTGTAGCAGTACTCTATTCCATGCATAGTAGGCGACAATTGGTTAGTGGTTTTATAAGCTCGGGGATTATAGCAGGTGCCCATTTCCTATCATCGATAGTTGTTGTTTTGGCATACATATTGATCTCTCCATTAATAGAGATACCTCTTCAATACCTACAGTATGGTGTTGCTATAGCCTTAGGTGTTTTAGCATACTTATTTTGGAGGGAGAAGGGTGAGGACTTTATAGAGACTCAACATGGGCATCTCCATGATAATACGCAGTTGATAGAGCATGAGCATATGCACTGGCATAAAGACGTGGGTTATCACTCTCATATACATGTTCATCTAGCTAGAGCGGTTCCAAGCTTGAATGCAATAGCAGGCTTTGCATTGATACTAGGTTTTGCCCATGAGGAAGAGTTTGTTATACTTTCTTTGGCAGTAGGAGGAGTTGATCCACTACTGTTGATCGTTACCTATGCTACTGCTGTAGCCATAGCACTGATAGGAATAACTATACTTGCCGTGAAGGCATACACGTATGTCCAGCATAAGATCATTCCATATAGCAGGTATCTACCAAAGATAACAGCATTGGTACTAGCAGTTATGGCCTTAGGTTTTGCTCTAGGACTATTCTGATAAATAGTTATGATGAGAACTTAGGATTATTACTTCCATGTCAAGCATTAAGTTATACGTAAAGGATTATTCTTATCAGGTTTGTATAACATACCAACAGTCATAGTAACGATTGTTATATATAATACGCTAATTATATTATAAACGGTACTTTATTCCCTAATATTTATTTAAAGAAGTTTTAAATATAACGATGTTATAATACCGCTATATGCAAAAGCAGCAAGAGAATCTCACGCATACTGATGATGATAGTAGGAAGAGAGAAGAGTGGGGATTACCTGAAGAGGTGACAGCTGTTGAGGAGATGATCAGGCTCTACAGGGAGGGTAAGATAAGCGAGGATGAGTTTAGAAGGTTCAGATTACAGCATGGCATGTATGGATCAAGACTTAACAAGGACTACACAATGGTAAGGATAAAGATCCCTGCTGGGATACTCTACCCAGAGCAACTTACAAGATTAGCAAAGCTGAGTGAGGACTTCTCAATAGGAAGTGTACATGTTACAACTAGGCAGAATATACAGATGCATTGGGTATACCTTGATGATGCCCCTGCAGTTGAGAAGGGATTGGTAGAGGTTGGACTAACGAGTAGAGAGGCATGCGGGAATACTGTAAGGAATGTAACATGCTCCCCATTTGCAGGCATATGTAGTAATGAACCATTCGATGTTACGCCATATGCAAAGGCATTGGCAAGGTTCTTCTTACGCAACCCTATGTGCCAGAACCTTCCAAGGAAGTTCAAGTTTAACTTTGCATGCTGTGATGAGCATAGTTATGCAAGGATAGCAGATGTTGGGCTTGTACCTGTGGTTAGGGAAGAGGAGGTATCTGATGGTAATGCTACTGTTAAGAAGGTTAGAGGCTTCAGGGTCTACATAGGTGGAGGCTTAGGACCAGCATCATACCTTGCTGAACTTCTTGAAGATTTCACGCCAGAGGATATGCTATTACCAACATGCATGGCAGTTATAAGGCTATTCGATAGGCTTGGTGATAGAGAGAAGGTGCACAGGAATAGAATGCGCTATCTTGTCCATGACATGGGCTTTGAGAGGTTCAGGGAGTTGGTGTTGAAGGAGAGGAAGATAGTGCTTATGACAAGGTCTGTTCTAGCAAGGCTTTACATAAGAGAGGCTAAGGTTGATGCTCCAGATATAGAGGATACAAATCTTGTTGAGTTGAAACCATTCAATGCTCCAGATGGGTTCCATAGATGGGTTAGGAGCAATGTGATGGATCAGAAGCAGAAGGGTTACGCTATAGTATTCATACCATTACCTGCTGGGGATATTACAGCAAGGCAGTTGAGAGCATTGGCAAGTATATGCAGGGAGTTCTCCCATGAGGGCTGTGTTGTAACAACTCCATCCCAAGGATTTGCATTAAGGTGGGTTATGAAGAGCAGGTTGGTTGAACTCTACAATAGGCTATCAGAAGCAGGATTAGCAAACTATGGTGCACTGAGCATAGCATCGGTGGTTGGATGCACAAGCACAACCTCATGCAACCTAGCAATAACCAATGCCCATAGATTAGCAAAGGAGATAAGGAGCAGGTTGATAGAGTTAGGGCTTGACATGGATGATGCTTTAAGGGATGCAACTATAAAGATTAGCGGTTGCCCCAACTCCTGTGGTCAGCATATGATAGCAACGATTGGGTTCTTTGGTGCTGCTGTGAGGATGAATAATACGCTCACCCCAGCATACAACATGCTATTAGGAGGTAAGGTAGGCAAGGAGAGTGCTCTTGGAAGGATAGTTGCAAGGGTACCAGCAAAGCGAATCATAGATGTAATCCTAAGGCTCATAGATGTGTATAGAAAGGAGAGGCTTGATGGAGAGGGTTTCGCATCTTGGATAGATAGGGTGCTGGAAGGTAATGGTACTAACATAAAGAGCATTGATGATCTCAAACCTATAATAGAGGAGGCATCTAAACTCCCATCACCTGAGGAGGATCCAGAGAGTTACGTTGATTATGGTAGTGATTCTAGGTTCATAGTCAAGACCGCTAGGGGTGAGTGTGCTGCATGAAAGCAAGAAGGAGGTATCCAGTGCTTGTTGAGCCAGAAGAACTACTCAATATCTCAAGCAAGGATGTAGTGCTTATAGATGTACGCAAGGAGGAGGATTACATACAGGGGCATATACCAGATGCAGTATCACTACCATTGGCAAGGGTGCTAGAGAGTATGGACCCTAAGCAGTTACATGGACTGTTCAGGAGCATTGGGGTTGATGATGCCAGCAAGTATGCAATAGTTTATGATGATACGTTTGGTGCATTGGCAGCAAGGGTGGCATGGGCATTGGAGTACATAGGGCATGAGAGGGTATCTCTCCTCTCTATTACTTATGGAAGATGGGTATCGTTAGGCTATGAAGTTGAGAAGGGTAGAGGCAAGGGCAAGAGTATTGAGCAAGTATCTGTTGTTGATGATACAGGTATCAATGCGGATTATGATATACTTGCAACGTACGATTACATCCAAGCTATAATAGAAGGGATCAAGCAGTTACAGCAAGGTAAGGAGACCAACAGCAATAGTAGTAGCAGCAGCAAGAAGGGTGATGGTGAGGGTAAGGTACTTCTAGATGTAAGAGAGAGGCTTAACTATCTAGACCATCACATCCCGTATGCAATGAATATACCATGGAAGGCATTTGCTGGAGAGGATAGGATACTCAAGTCTGTTGATGAGATAAACTCACTCCTATCATACAGGAAGATAAGCAGGAATGATGAGGTTATAGTATACTGCGGTAGCGTTGGTACACTATCTGGCTTATCATACTATGCATTGAGGTTGGCAGGCTACACTAGGGTTAGGCTATATGCAAGATCGCTCAAGGAGTGGAGGTCTCTTAACTTACCAGTTGAAGGTTTCAAGAATGCTCATTACTGGGACCTATCTGCAGAGTAAAGATCAATAATTAATCAATAATCAATCTACTACTCTCCCATTCTATCTTATGTTAACAGCACCATTACTCTTATGTTTCTGCTGCACGAATACCTTAACGTTTATCCTATCACCATACCTTAAGCCTAGAGCATCCATTATCTTCACTGGGGCTATCACTTCCATTATGCTCTCATCGTGATGGGTTCTTTCAAGTACAAGCATAGCACCATCTATCTTATCATTTATCTTTGCAGTGTAGCACTTAACCCAGCCATAAGTTCTCTTACCATCACTGAACCCATCTATTGTTATAGCAGGGTACATAGCCAACTCCCTCTTGAGGTCTATGTATATCTTATCTAGCCTGATGTTTAAGGTTCCAGGGTATGGGTCGAAACCCAATCTCTCTAAGAACTGCCTCCTGTAACCTTCTAGGGACATGTAGTAGCCTCCCTCTCCCATACCTGCTACTGCTACCCCTATCAACTCTATAACCTTCGGTAATGGCTCAATTGCAGCCTTGAGTCTTATGAAGAGTTCTTGAACCTCCCTGTAGCCCTTCTCAGTAACCCTTACACAGAACCCCTGCCCACTCTTCCTCCTACTTATGTAACCCTTCTCTTCCAACTCAAGGAGATGCTTTGATGCTGCCTGCTGTGATCTTCCTATCTTTGCCCCCAACTCCCTTGTTGTTATAGTGACATAGTTATCCCTAGCACCTCTTAGCAGTAACTCTGCAATGGTTAGTATATGTTGCACCTTTATCTCGCTCATGTAAGCCTTAACTGGTTGAATGTTAGAGCCTTTATATTATATGCGTTCTTTATATCAGCCATCCTATGGCCTATGACGTACTCAACACCAGCCTTTGAACATGCATCTAGCAGCCTCTGAGTTATTATACCATCAAGCACTAGATATTTGATATCCTTCTCCTCCTGCAGCCTCTGTACAACCTCGCTCACTGGTACCCTGAACCTCTGCTGCATATCAGCATCCAGTGCTACAGCCTCTAACGTCTCATTTATGGAAGAGAATGCCTCCTTTATCTTGCTTGTTAGTGTTTCATCAAGTACAACCCCTTCCTCCTCTACAACAACCTCCCTACCACTCTCCTCTTTTGCGATCCTCTCCCTGTACCTTGTACCCCCAATACCTTCTCTTTCCCTCTCCCTCTCCCTTTCCCTCTCTCTATCCCTCTCCCTCATCTTGGCCTTTAACTCCTGTTGTGAAGGTACTGCATCCTTGAGCAACTCCTGTATCTCTAGAGGTGTTAGATCCTCAACCTCTCTACCTTGGGGAGCCCTAACAACCTTATCTATCCTTATAGTATTCTGTAGTTCTTTAAGGATAAGATCCGCTGCCCTATCACCATCTAGGAAGGCTACAACATAACTCTTCTCCTTGCTCAACCTTACAACAGCATCAGATATCTTTGCACCCTCTATCGCTATTGCATTATCATAGCCTGCTCTTAACAGGTTTATAACATCTGCCCTACCTTCAACAAGTATTATCCAGTCTGAATCAAATATACCAGCACCACATGCAAGATGCTCCTTGCCATATGTTGTTAACCTTGCTGGCTTTACAGCATCATATATATCCTTTAGCATCTCCTCAGACTCACTCATGGTCTTTGCAGCCCACTCCTGTACTATCTTCTTTGCCCTCTCAACTATAAGCTTCTTCTTCAACTCTCTAACATCCTCTATAACATCGAGGGTAAACTTTGCATTGAATGGTCCAACCTTATCTATGGTCTCCACTGCTGCTGCTATTAGTGCTGTAGTGCTTATATCAGCACTCATTGGTATGATCACTTCTCCACTGCTCTTGTTGCTCTTTACATCTAGCATAACCTCTATCCTTCCAACCTTCGATGTCCTCTGCAGCTCGTTCAGGTTCATCTCTGGGCCTAGTAACCCCTCTGTCTGCCCAAAGAGGGCTCCTATTATATCTGCCCTCTCTACTATCCCATCCACCTCGAACCTTATCTTTACATTGTATTTAACAACCCCTGAGTTAGGCAATATTTCTCTCCTCTCCTCTATTTAGTATAACAAGGAGCATACCAAATCCTTAGATATAAGTGTTCCATCTCTATGTTTATGGTAGAGGCAGAGGACTATTATGATGTTGCAATAATAGGCTCTGGCATAGTTGGGCTCTTCATATCCTACATGCTTGGTAGGATGCAAGGGGAGAGGAGGCTCAAGATCATCTGCATAGATAAGGAGCATTCAGTTGCACTACATGCAAGCAGCAGGAACTCTGGAGTTATACACTCTGGCATACATGCTAAGCCTGGAACCTTGAAGGCTAGGTTCTGTGTCAAAGGTAACAGGATGATGTATAGCATACTAGATGCATTGAGTATACCATACAGGAGGGATGGTATGCTCATACTATGCACTGACGATAACATGAATGCGTTGGAGGAGTTGCAGAGGAGAGGTTATGCCAATGGTGTTGATAAGATTAGATTTGTGTATGGGGATGAGGTAAGGAGTATAGAGAGGTATGCTAAGACAGATACAGGCCTGCTGGTAGAGAGTGCTGGCGTTACAGATCCATCAAGGCTTGCATATGCGCTTTATGAGTATTCAAGTACATCTGGCATAGAGTTCGCCTTCAACAGCACTGTAGTAGGTATAGATGAAATGCTTAATGGTTACAGGATAATAGTAAAGGATGGTAAGGGTTCAGAGTATAGTAAGAGTAAGAGTATAATTGCTAGGCTTGTTGTGAATAGTGCAGGAACTCATGCAGATGATATAGCATATCTTGTTGGGTTGAAGAGGTATAGGATCTATCCATGCATAGGGGAGTACTATCTTGTAAGGAGGAAGCCATACCTAGTTAACTCGCTTATATACCCAGCACCAACATTCGATTATAGAGGTATAGGGATACATCTAACAAAGAGGTTAGATGGTACAATAGCTATAGGGCCTAATGCAATATATGTGGATGAGAAGGATTATGATGATAGCAAGTTTAAGGATGTTGTGAATAAAGGTATCGATGAGTTCTACTCTAGAGCATCTGAGATGATCCATGGAATAAGCAAGGATGATCTTGAGTATGGTTACTATGGTATAAGGGCTAGGCTTGCTGGATATGGGAGCAATGAGGAGCCAGACTTTGTTATAGAGGAGTATCCAGATAACTTCATACACCTAATAGGTATAGAATCTCCAGGGTTCACAGCATCTCCTGCAATAGCAGACCATATAATAAGTATGATAAGGGACAGACTTCATATTTCATCTGAGTAATGTAATATTATGCTTTGTTGCATAACTCGATAACATAGTCATTCAATAACTTTATCAACGCTATAAACCATGTTAATTTACGGGATATAAAGATTCTTTATTCAGATACCTTAATGAGAGGAGTAACATATTCTATCATAAGTGCATGCTATAATATATTGAGGGATAGAGGTTAGTTGGTATTGCTAGATGAAGCATAAAGAATAGAGGTAGATAACTACTCTATAGCATAAGAAGATTACCCCATCCATAATTCTAATTGCTATCATCTGCTCTTTATCTTCTTAAAGGTAATACACCTGTAATAAGAAGGAATATGCTAGATTAATTGATGCTGAAAGTGATAGTATAACGTGTTAATGTGATTAAGTAGGTTCTTATCCTGACACTATCCCCTAAACAAAAACAAACATTTAAATAATAAATGATGGCGCATTTACCGATGGAGTTAGAGAAACTATACAAGAAGGGCAACGTAGCAAGGGCTGAAGATGGTTCTCTTCTTCTCGTCAATGATGACAAGGTAGCGTATTCTGTTAATGAGGTGGTTATAATGATATGGGATGTATGCAATGGCATATCATTCAAGGAGTTGGTTAATGTAATAGCAAGTAGTAGTGGAGAGGACACTGCTCAACTCAAGCCAGCATTGGAAGGTCTGATAAACGAGATGGTAGAAGCTAAACTCATAGAGATAAGGTAATCCATCCAATAGATAGGAGTGAGGATAGTAAGAGTAGTAATTATAGGGAGGACTCTGATGCTTAACTTTCTTTATGACATCATTTATACGCTTAACCCTTCTTCAACCCTATTATGAATCCTACACCAAACCCTCCAAGCAGGGGTATGTTTGTTAGTATTGGGGTTGCTGGAACTGCCAACTGCCCTGCTATACTACTCCCTATCTTACCAAACGCTTCCTCGAACTTTGCATAGTTTATTACTATATACCCATTGTACTCAAGGTAGAGTAGTGCTATGAAGAATACGCCCAGTATGAATAATGCTACCTTGGTTATCTTCTTTATTGCAAAGCCTATGAAGAAGCCTATTATCCCTCCTATGGCTATCTGAGATGTTAGTAATCCTCCTATTCCAAGTGGGTCCATGCTGATTATTGTATGGAGCTGCTTTATAATATTACAGTCAAGGCAGGGTGCTTATCTTGTAAAAAATATCATGGTTAATTGAATAGCCTTGATATCCTTGCCCCTACATTCACTACAGTGTAGAAGAGCGCTGATGCTACTATTGATGAGAGCAGTGCTGCTTGATAAGGCTGCATACCCATGGTAAGAGAGTGGTAATGCATATATCCTCTAACAACAGCATACACCATCTCTGCAACTGATAGCGTTGCTATCAACTTCCTTGCATCCATGAGCACCCTTCTCCACACTATATTAGAGTATTCATCCCTATACCTTCCTTTATTATCCTTGTAGTAGAGATATGCAAATAGCGGTATGTATATGCCATACTCTACAGCAACGCTCATAGTTGAGTTAATAGCAGCGCTACTATCCATTGCATAGTATGCCTCTGCAATAAGAGCACTTGCTATGAATGCGCATACTCCTGCTATAAAGATGTTCTTGTTGAGCATTATATAATCCCTATATCTATTTAAAATCTCAATTCCTAGGCTCATAAGATATAAATAGTTAAACCTATATTAAAGGTTTACATACTTCTAAGAAGATTAGCTTAATTTCTTCCATATAGTCCTATCCTTATGATCAACCAACTCTATCCCCTCTGCCCTAAGCATCTCCCTTATCTCATCTGCCTCCCTGTAACGCTTCTCTGCCCTCAACATGCTCCTCCTCTTCACCATCTCCTCTATCCTTGCCCTCTCCTCACTGCTAACCTCAGCCCTCTTGAGGCCTAGGATGAAGAGCATATCATTGAGCCTTGGCATAATCGTCTCAGCAACGCTAACATCAAGCATATCCTCCCCAGCATACCTATTAACTGCCTTTATGGATGTAAGGAGGGATGCTATTGCATTAGGTGTATCAAGATCATCATCCATCCTATCCATGAAGATCTTAAAGGATTCATCAACGATACCCTTCAACTCATCTACAACTGCCCTTCCCCCTTCCCCTTCTCTAGCAGGTATCTTCATGGCATGCTCCAACTCATACAACGCATTCTCCACATCCCTCCATACAGCAAGTGCCTGCTTGAGGAGCATCTCATCATACTCTAGGGGCTTCCTGTAGTGTGCTGATAGGCAGTATAACCTTATTGTATTTGCACCCCACCTGCTTAGTGCAGAGTGTATTGGCTCTATATTCTTGAGGGATTTTGCCATCTTCTCCCCCTTCACATTAACCATACCAACATGAACCCAGTGCTTCGAGAACTCTTTGCATGTTAATGACTCTGATTGAGCAATCTCATTCTCATGGTGTGGGAATATAAGATCCTCACCTCCCCCATGTATCTCAAAGGTCTCTCCAAGGTACTTCATACTCATGGCAGAGCACTCTATATGCCATCCCGGCCTACCTCTACCCCATGGGCTATCCCATGATGGCTCATCATCAACAAACTTCCATAGCGCAAAGTCTAGAGGGTCTAACTTCTCCTCATCAACCTCAACCCTTGCACCTGCCTTTAGTTCATCTATTTGCTTCTTTGATAACTTGCCGTAATCTTCATCCTTTGCTATATGGAAGTATACACCCTTGCTTGTTCTATAAGCATAGCCCTTATCCATCAACCCCTTTATGATTCTATGCATATCCTCTATATGCTCAGTTGCCCTTGGATAATGATCAGCCCTTAACACGTTAAGCCTATCGAAGTCCTTGAAGTACTGCTCTATGAAGTACTCAGCAAGCTCCAATGGCTTTATACCCTTCTCCCTTGCTGCCTTGATTATCTTATCATCAACATCGGTAAAGTTCTGAACGAACCTTACCTTGTAGCCTTTATACATAAGATACCTCCTTATAACATCAAAGACTATTATAGTTCTAGCATGGCCTATATGCGAGTAGTCATAAACAGTGACTCCACAGAGGTACATCCTTACCATCATACCATTGCTAGGCTTGATCTCCTCAACCTTTCCGCTTAGTGTATTATAAAGCCTCATCCATTCATCAATCCTCTTTGCTACTACTCTACCTTCTCCAACCTTGGCCTTATGAATACCTTCCCTCCCATGATGATTATTGGCCTCTCTATTAGGCTTGGGTCATTGCTCATCATCTCTATTATCTCCTCATCGGTGTAATTGCCATTGATTATATCCTTGTATGCCTTGCTCTTCCTCCTCACAAGTTCCCTTGCACTTACCCCTGCCTGGGCAATTATATCCCTTATCTCATCCTTGCTTAGTCTCTCCTTGAATATATCCCTCAACTCCAGCTCATGCTCCTTGCTGAGTATATCTATGCTCCTTCTACATGTTACGCACTTGCTGTAGTGATAAACCTTCACCTTATCCATGTATCTCCTGAATAGATACTCTCTTATCTACTTACTTCCACCAGAGCGCAAGTGCTCTATCCCAGCCATGTGAGACCTCATACCATATCACCTTGCACTTATCCTTATCCCTCTCACCAAGATCCATATACTCTGATTCTATGCCAGCACCATATGCAAGGCATGAGATATCATGGTACTGCTGCCTGTACGTTAGGTATAGACTGCTTGGATGCCTAGCCTCTATCTTACCTTCTCCTTCATGTACTGCAAGTATTTTGTAGAGCATGATGAGAAGATCTACATCACCATCCCCATCCTTAACAAGCATATAGAAGGCAAAGTCATCTACAAGTGATTCCTCTCTACTGCCTGTGTGGAGGTCTGCTATCCTTATAGCAGCATGTCCAATCTCATGGTATACTATGTACTTTATGAATACGTTGAAGGCTTTATCCTTGCTAGAGGCTATCCCATTGCTATACATACTATCAACCATATCGCTTACCTCATCAAGTGCCTCAACACATAGCACTATCTTGCTGACTTTGCGAGTGTAAACCTCATACTCTGTATATGCAGCATACCATACATCGCCACAACTTGACACCAGCATGGGTATATCGTATGGCAGTTTGAGCCTAGAGTTGAGTGATCCAACGATCTGGTCTATTGCATCTCTATACCTACTTCCAGCATCATACCTAACCTTAAAGTCTCCCTTATCCTCCCTGTAAGTGTACCCCTTCAGACCATCCTCAGCACTCTTCAACCTTTCCTTTAGAGCATCGTAATCAGCCTTCAACTCTTCAAGCATTCTAAGCGTACGTTGATGCTCCTCTTTACTCCTGTTAAGCTCATCCTGAGTCTCAAGCAACTTTGTTCTAGTGCTCTTCAACTCATCCTTCGCATAGTTAAGGTCCCTCTTGCTCTTCTCCAACTCCTCCTCAGTAATACTCAACCTCTGTTTGGTACTGTTAAGTTCCTCATCAATGCTCTTGATCTTATTCATTGCAGAGTTCAGTTCCTCCCTACTCTTCTCAAGTTCAGACTCTTTATCTTTAAGGTTCTGTAGTGTATTATCAAGCTCCTGCTTGAGCATCTTATTATCCTGAACAATGCTATTAACCTCAGCCTTCAACTCATTACTCTCAGCATAGAGTACTATGCTAGCAATACCAGTTAGGGATGCTAGTGCAAACCCTATAACAGCAACTATAGCATGGCTATTCATAAAATGGTGTTAGTGTAGATAGTAATATGCTTAAATAAGTAATGTTGTGAACAAACGGGAGTAGAGTATATAGGCTAACTTGCCTTCATCCAGGGTTTGAGGAGCTCATTCCAAGCGTTGAGTGCAGATGAGTACTCATGGGAGCATCTATATGCCCTCTCACTAGGCAGATCATTGCTATCATACCTTAATGGATCACTCCCATATGCTAAGCATAAGATATCATAGTATCTCTGCACAAAGAGCATATGTGTATCCCAGTATCTGCTAGAGGTAGTAGTAGTAGAAGTAGCATACTTATCCTCCCTCATTGCATCGTACAGCCAGATTAGAGGATGTATATCATCTCCATCATTAAGCATCATAACAATGGCAAAGTTATCTGCAGCATACTCTTGCATACCAACTATAGGCAGTTTATACACATCTATGAGTGCATGTGCAACCTCATGGTAGAGTAGAAACTTCACTAGCATAGAGAAGTTCCCAACATCATCTGGATAGAGTCTCATGAAGCTGTTTATGCTGGAGTAGCAGAGTACTATCCTCTTTCTCATCTGCTCATAGTAGCCAGATGCGTTCTTACATCTATCATCCTCATCAACCACCACTTCAATATCATGAGGAAGTATGAACTTAGAGTTCAATGCATCAACGTATGCATCAAGTACCTTCGATCTACTTAATATCTTATGCTTATCATCAATATACATGATCTTGAAATCCCCTCTATCTTCAACCTCCTTACCCTCTAATCCCTCCTTCAATCTTTGTTCTAGAGAATAATCAAGTATATGATTCAATGCATTATTATTACTACTACTATTATTATTATTATTTTCATCTTTGCTATTTATGTTAACTAACTTGTATCTTACATCATTCAATACTTCATTAATCTCCTTTAACTCCATCATTTTAGAATCTATCTTCTCAACCTTCTTATCTATAGCATCATACCTATTCTTTAGGTAATCAAGTTCAGCACGTATATTATTAACACCCAATCTATCGGATTGGTTCATCTCTGTAGTAATGTTGTATGCTAGCAGTATATTTGTGATCCCTAGTGCTATCGCTACTGCTGCTAGCGCAAAGAGTATTGGCTTATTATGCTTCTCCTCCTTCATACTCATAAACATTATCATGTATATCCTTATACTAAATAGTAGTATGTGTCATCTATAACTTACACCTTAAATATGAGTACTCTGCATCATCCATGATGGAGAACATAATAGCAGTTTACTGCAATAGCAACACTACTAGTAAAGACATTAATTCTCAAGATATACCAAGGCATGTAAGGAATAGGCTTGATACAGCAAGTAACCTCTTCTCTAGACTTGCTAGGTCACATGCAGATGAGAGTGTAATAAGAATCATCTTCTTTGCAAGGAGCAAGGATGAGGCTGAACTTTATGCAAGGCTTTCTTCTCTTCCAGATGCTAGGGTTGAGGAGTGCATCAACATAGAGGATATGGTTGAGAAGGTCCTTGCTACAATAGGCTTCTATGAAAGGAGGAAGGATAAGGCTGGTAAGGAGATGCTTAACATAAGTACAAGTAAGAGGGTATACTTTGTACTCTCTAACTGGCAGTGGCAGTACATAGAGCCATTGCTTAGGCTGAAGGATCAGCAGTTTAGATTCTTCTTTGAGGGAGCACTTGATGAGAGGAGTGCAGAGGAGATAGAGGCTGATAGGAGGATGGAGAGTGTAGTCAAGTTAAAGGTAGAGAACTCAATAGTAGATAGGTTCATGGGCATACTTGCTAGCGATCTCAAGGGTTGAAGATGAGTAGGTAGGCAGGCAGAAGCAGAGCAAACCATCTATATGTTAAGTGAAAGTATTTTATACTCTACAGATTAATACGCCCCATGCTAGACCTTTACGCTGTTCTTAAACTTGTGGAGCAGGAGGTTGAAGAGATGAAGAGGAGGCAGCAGTATGTTATAGCAGCATACCAACAGCAGACAAGAGAGGAGTTAGCAAAGAGGCTTATTGAGGCTGGAGAGCATATACTTGCTGCAGCAGAGGCAAAGGTTAAAGAACTCAATGCAGTAGAGTATGGCAAGCCTTACATCATCTCTACAGATAGGCATGTACTCTACATAGCAGTGAAGAGGTTCAGTTATGAGCATCTTAGCGTAAGCATAGATCCAATAGTCTATCCCACGCCATTCAACCTTAGATTCATAATAGATGAGCCGTGCGTAGCATTGCATAGTATATCATCAAGCACAGGTATACTCTCACTCAACAAGAAGAGCATAATAAGAGGGGTTGATGCTGTAGAGCAGGTTGATAGCAGTGCTATAGATGAGATAGTTAGGCTATGGTTAAGGGATTACGATGATGAGTCAACTGCTGCTAGGATCATCAGAGGACTAGCATCGCTTAGGAGTATGAGTAGAGTGGTTGAGTATATACTAACCTCTGGCAGATATGTTAGGATGAGCACAATATACAGGTGTGATGATCATGACTTTGAGCCCATGCACAAGCATGAGACAATGGTGCCTAGTAGCTCTGTAAGGGATATAATAAGATACTACCTTAACGTATGAGCAGTAGTATAGATGGATAGATTGTATAATCTGCTATAAATTGAATTAACATGCTGATAGAAAGGTTATTTATGTAGTGTTAATAAGCAATGGTATGGTAGATTACATGCTGCTCTACCCTAGGACTGTAAGCCTAGTAAGGGGGCTAATACACCTTATCAGGAAGGATGAGGTCAAGGATGGTCCACTCTACCTTCTAGTTAGGAGGGATGCTAGAGATATAATGGAAGCGTTTCTAGCAGAGGGGTTCCATAAACTACTCTTCTGCGAGAATAGGAAGAGGATGCAGATAGGTCATGGGCTTACAAAGATGCTCAATAAGGGATGGGAGATGCATGTTAGGCTCATGCGTGTTAATGGCATAGAGGATGCTATAGCAGTTGGTGGAGAGGTTGAGATATCAAGGAGGTATATACAGCATATATTCAGTGCTAGAGGGGCAGTGCTGTATGAACTTGCAGATATGCTCAAGAGGAGTGGTATAGATTACAAGATATGGAATGCTAACCTTAACGAGTATGTTAGCAGGATAATAGATAACCATCAGATAAGGCTTAGAGGAATACCATTGCTTGTACCATGGGTACCTTCATGCTTCGTTGGTGGAGGATATGGACTCATACACCTGCTCAGGTTCCTTGGCATGATATAAGGTGATAAATAATAAGCACTTCTTAATTATTGATAGTTGATGTATGCAAGGTTGGTACACAGGAGCCTATCCCAGGCAGAGGTAGAGGTTTTATTCAACCTTCTCAGTGAAAGGTTTGAGGTTGTAGAGGAGATAATAAGGGATGATGAAGAAGAGGAGGTTGTTTTTGGCTGGGATGAGGGTTATGAGAGCATCAGTAATAGCAGTAGCATTAGTAAGGGAGGGAGGATAGATAGCATGCTGATGAGTATATTAAGCATAGATCTTCCAATACAGTATGATGCGAACTTTGTAAAGGATATTGGGTTTGAGAGATGGGAGGCGTTGAAGGAGGTGATCAAGAATATAAGGTGGAGGAGAGGCAAAGGGGTCTTTGCATTCAGGCTAAGGTTCTTGGGCTCACAAACTATAGTATTCAGCATAGTGTATAGAGGTAGTGGCAAGGTATTCAACAAGGCTATAGAAGGGATAGAGTATGTTGTTGATACAATTCAATTCAGATCCATCCCAGATGCTAAGGAGATATGGTTTGTATTCTCAAGGGAAGAGATGAGATGGAGGCCAAGGAGTGCTTACATTGATGGTAAAGAGTACAGGTATGTAGAGGGTAGATGGAATAATAATAATATAACATGAGCGTTTGTTGCTTAACATGGCGTTGCTTATTTATTGCAATGGTTATTCATTAGCACTCAGAAGCGAGTGCTCATTGAGAATATCACTCAACTCCCTATACTTCCTATCTATAAAGTCTACAGCCTCATCTAGCCTCTTGCTCTTACCATACCTGTACCTAACCAGCTCCCTATGCCTCCAGTAACTGTTGTTCTCATCTACTGCAAGTGTTGTGAAGTAATCTGGTCCCTTTAGGTGATCTGGGAGCTTTATGTTGTAAGGCAGGATATACTCAACTATGAACCACTCATCCCCATCAGGGTAATCGCACCCAGTCTGTAGATCGAAGAAGAGATGTAGGTGCTCATTCAAAGTAATCCCCTGCCCATCTATATTTGGATGCTTCACGCTTGACCTCTTGTAGTTGCGCTTCATAAGTTCTGGCTCAAAGTATGCACTAACTATAGCCCTCCTTAAGATCACATTCGCCTCGCTTAAATTCAACAAGAGTAACCCGTTATAGTATTTTATAACTTTTTAACTTAACCGCTCATTCTTATTATAATGCATGGAGGAGGAGATGTATACATCAACCCATTACATCACTATTATTATCATCATCTACTCTAATACTCCTCCTCTCCGTAACTATCATGTTAACTCTAACATCCATCCTACTATGAGGTATACTACTCAACACCTGAAAGTCGTATGCAAGTCCAATCCTTACAGCATCCCTATTCATGCTCAGATACCTATCATAGTAACCCTTCCCATAACCTATCCTGTGGCCATGTTCATCCCATACAAGCCCTGGTACAATAACAAGGTCTGGCTTAACCACCTTGCTAGGCAAGGGTTCAAGTATGCCGTATCTGCCTATGGTTAGATCAATCGCAGGGTCTAGAACCATGACAAATACCATAGTGTATCTATCCTCTATCCTTGGATAGGCAAGTATCTTACCCTCCTCAATAGCATATCTAGCAAGTGTAGAGGTATCAACCTCTGAGCCTATTGGGCTGTAGAGACCAACTATACTTGATGAGTTGAACTCATCAGTCTTTAGAACCTTCTCCTGTATTATACTACTTGCCCTGATCATCTCTTCCCTGCTAAGCGAGTCCCTTAGGCTCATCATATACCTCCTCAACTCCTGCTTCCTCATGCGTATGGTATCCTCCTCTTCCTCATCCATCTCTCTTACCATCCTCAAGTATGTTAATGGCAAAGAGTAAGTTAGGCTATCTATTATCTATCTATCAACCATCTCTACATAACATCTTCTATCTATCTGTATATCACTCTCACAATCTAACCATCAAGTTCAGCCAGATCTATACCCTCGTTAAGCGCTGCTGCAATAACAGTGTTCCTTAATAGCATAGCAACCGTCATGGGTCCAACACCTCCAGGCACTGGGGTTATGTATGATGCCTTCTCCATAACACCTTCATCTGCATCACCAACTAGCCTACCATTTACCCTGTCTATACCAACATCTATAACAACTGTACCATCCTTAACCATATCCTTGCTAAGTACAAACTTTGATCTATCACCTACTGCAGTAATCAGTATATCTGCCTCTCTACACCTCTCTTTCAGGTTAGTGGTCTTTGAGTGGCATACAGTAACTGTTGCATCCATGTGGAGGAGCATAATGCTTAGAGGCTTGCCTACTAGCACACCCCTATTGATTATAACAACATGCTTACCTGCTGGGTCTATCCTGTACTGCTTCATCAACTCAACTATTCCAGCAGGGGTGCATGGGAGGAGTTTTGCAACATCATATGCTAGTAAGCCTATGTTGAACGGTGTTAAGCAGTCAACATCCTTGCTTGGCTTTATCATGCTGGTGATGAGGAATTGGTTGATATGCTTTGGTAAAGGGAGTTGTACAAGTATGCCATGTACCCTCCTATCCTCATTCAGCATGGTTACCAGTTCTATGAGTTGGTTAGTGCTGTAATCCTCTGGTAGATGGTGGTTTATGGTCTTTATACCAACCTGCTCACATGCCCTATGCTTGTTCCTTACATATGTTGCTGATGCCTCATCATTCCCTACAAGTACTGTTGCAAGATAAGGTTCTACACCCTTCTCCTTCAGCCTCCCAACAGCCCTTCTAACATGTTCAGTTACCTTGCCTGCAACACTCTTACCATCAATCAGTACTGCTACCAAGCCAAAGATTACTCTTGGTTAAAGCAATTAAAATCTTCCTCCATGTATATATCATTCTTTATACCCAAGCCTATCCATCATCCTCTTTATGGATGCAAGTTCCCTTCTAAGCATGGATACATGCTCCTCAAGCATCTCTATCCTACTCTCAAGTAATGAGTAGAGTACAAACGCATCATCCCCTCCTTCTCCATCCTGCTTACTCATATTCATCGTTACATATATTAGAGGCTTTATTAAGCAATATGCAAAATGATAATCTAAAGATATACTTTCTATATACAAATTGCGTAATATAGATATAGGCTAGAGATGGGTTGAACGTTATGAGTGAGATTAACAAGCAGGAGAAGAGCAATGCTGTAATTGTGAGATGCGATAAGTGCAATGGTTGGTTGGCATCAACAAATCCTAGATTCATCGATGAGCATATAGCAAGTTGTTCAAGGTTCAAAGAGGGCAAGAAGGGTGTGAAAGGGATGGAGGCTGTGCAGGAGAGAGGTTATGATAAGTTAGTGATGTTGGAGCCAAGGATAGAGCATAACCAGATTGTAAGATGTATAGCAGAGATAGATGGTATGAGAACCAAGGTTATTGTATCACACATAAGGCGAGGTAAGTTCTTGGTCCTAAGCACTAGCGTATATGAGTATAGATATCTAGTAGGGAGGATAATAGATGCATCAGATATATGTGCAATAATACTATGATCTGAATCTGGTTATTTTAGTTTAGTATTATCCTTACCCTCCTACCCTCTATCCTTAACCTGCCTTCAGCAAATAACCTTACAGCTCTAGGATATATCTCATGCTCCTTCTCAAGTATCCTACTTGCTAGGCTCTCAACATCATCATCATCCCTAACCTCAACAGCCTCCTGCAGTATTATTGGTCCTGTATCAACCCCCTCATCTATGAAGTGTACAGTGCACCCAGTTATCTTTACACCATACTCCAATGCCTGCCTTTGAGCATTCAAGCCTGGGAATGCAGGGAGTAGGGAAGGGTGTATATTCATAACCCTCCACCTGTACAGTTGTACAAACTCTTTGCTCATTATCCTCATGAACCCTGCCAGGCATACAAGCCCGTTATCTGGTCTAACATCCCTCTCCTGAAGGCACTTAACTATCCTCTTATCATACTCCCAATCAGCACCCTTCTTACCATTATCATCTATAACTTGGGTATCAACGTTGTAATGCCTTGCAACATCAAGTGCCCTAACATTTGGTCTATTGCTTATAACTACCTTTGGTACTACACCCTTTATTGTACCATCCCTTATGCTCCTCAGTATTGCTTCCATGTTGCTCCCCCTACCAGATACAAGTATTGCAAGGTTTATGCTCATACAGTTGATGTTAATTGCTTTATATATAAGTGCATGGATGCTGCTATGCTGATGATGCATGGATATAGATGATGGGTAACAGATAACCTCATCATATGATAACTGTAAGAATAATACATAATGGTTCTTAATATTATAATATAGGTAAGGAGATCTATACTAAGATAATGGAGAGTAGGTGAGTGAGTATATGCTAGTATAGCTAGCATATTAGATGTATGGTAGGGTTGAGTTGAGTTGAGAGTAGTATGCTAGGCTGAGCATGACTCAAACCTTTATAAAGGCTTACAGAAGAGAGGTTTCAATTTGACTCCAGGGGTATAGCTGATTCCACTCTAAAAATACCATAACCATAACGATTAGGCAAAGTATAGGTGCAGTAGATTTACTATATTAGACAGGTGTTGCAGTGGATTAGATGAAAAGAGTATAGAGAGATTACATAATATGGCTCTAACATTCTCTTCCATCTTGTTGTTATGGTACATTAAATAAGGAGGGCGAGCAGTAGGCTATGCTCTGAATAGATCAACAATTCACCAAATCTTAATAAGGCATCTACTATCCCTTACTATGATGCTCATCTACTCAGACTCTGGCATGATAGTTGAGTATAAGGGAAGGAGGATTGCCCTAGACCCAAAGAACGATACAGGTGTAGACCTTGTATTTGTGTCACATGCACATACAGATCATATGCATAGATCATCAGATATAGGCAGGAGGGTTCTAGCATCAAGAGAGACGCTAAGGATAGCAGAGGCTAGAGGCTTTAGATACCCTAATGCTAGCAATGAGCCTGATCCAATGCTTGAGATGATAGACTCTGGTCATGTTCTAGGCTCTAGGGCACTCTTGATAGATGATAGGATACTCTACACTGGCGATATATGCACTAGGGATAGAGCATTCCTAAAAGGTGCAAGGTTGCCTAGATGCGATACCCTAATAATAGAATCAACATATGGGAGAAGGGGGTTTAGGTTCCCAAGTGTAGATGATGTTATACATAGGGTTAACATGCTCATAGCAGAGATGTACTCCAAGGGTATACCAGTAATACTCATGGGTTATCCATTTGGAAAGGCACAGATCATAACAAGTCTATTCAGGCACTGGAAGCCCCTCTACATACATGAGAGTGTAGCAAGGATGAACAGGGTGTACAGGGAACTTGGTATAGAGTTGGGTGATGATGATGCTATAGTGTATAGCATCGAGGGTGATGGCTATGGCAATAGCCTAAAGTATGGTCCATGGTTGATGGTTGCACCTAAGCAGAGCAACAACTCCCCATTCGTTAAGAGGATGAAGAAGCATCACAATGCTGTAACCATAGCATTTACAGGTTGGGCGCTAACCCATTGGCATTCAAGGTTCCATGACTACACCATCCCCCTGAGTGATCACTGCGACTTTTATGAACTTGTACAGGTTGTAAATGCATGTAAACCAAACAAGATCTATACCTTCCATGGATTTGCTGAGGAGTTTGCATCCCATCTTAGAGAGATGGGCTATGATGCAGAGGCTTTAGGTAGCAAGTGCAGCATACTTGACTACTTGTAGTAAGGGATTCAACGTAATGAATAATAGGGCTTCAACACTTGCATGGTATGTGTAATGATAAGGCATGCTGATGAGCTCTACACCTACAGGGATGAGGATGTTATAGGTATGCTTGATAATGTTGTTGGGGAGTGGGTTAGGAAGAGGTTCAGATCGTTAACCCCTCCACAAAGGTACTCTATACCAAGCATACTACAAGGGAACAACACCCTTGTTGCAAGCCCAACAGGCTCTGGCAAGACGCTCAGTGCATTCCTAAGCATAATAAGCGAGCTTGTAAGCCTTGCAAGGAGGGATATGCTTGAGGATAAAGTCTACTGTATATACGTAAGCCCACTACGCTCACTTAACAACGATATAGCAAAGAACCTTAGGGAGCCTCTGGAGGAGTTATCTGCAATAGATGCATCTGTAAGCAATATAAGGGTAGGGGTTAGGACTGGGGATACGCTACAGAGTGAGAGGGCAAGGATGCTCAGGAAGCCTCCCCACATCCTCATAACAACGCCAGAGAGCATAGCAATAGTGCTATGTGCACCAAAGTTCAGGGAGAGGCTCAAGGATGCGAGATGGGTTATAATAGATGAGATACATGAGTTATGCTCATCAAAGAGAGGTGTGCATCTAAGCCTTAGCCTTGAGAGGTTACAAGAGTTATGCACTAACAGGCTTGTAAGGATAGGGTTGAGTGCAACACTCCATCCATTGGAAGAGGTTGCTAGGTTCCTTGTTGGATATGAGGATGATGGAGAAGAGAGGGACTGTGTTATAGTTGATGCTAGGTTTGTGAAGCCCATGAGCATAATAACGATCTCTCCTGTAAGGGATATAGTACATGCAAAGGCAGATGAACTGAACAGGAGGATGTATGCTCTCATCAAGGATGTGATAAGGAGGAACAAGACCACGCTCATATTCACAAACACCAGATCTGGGGCAGAGAGGGTTGTATACCATCTCTCGAAGATGAATGTTGTTGATGCTGATGATGAGCTTGCTGCACACCACAGTTCACTCTCAAGGGAGATAAGGCTTGATGTTGAGGATAGGCTTAAGAATGGGAAGATGCGTGCAGTTGTTACAAGCACAAGCCTAGAACTAGGAATAGATATAGGGAGCATAGATGCTGTTGTGCAGATAGGCTCACCAAAGTCAATAGCAAGATGCATACAGAGGATAGGAAGATCAGGACACTCCCTAGAGTTGGAGTCAAAGGGCTACCTTATTGCAATGGATAATGATGATCTAGTAGAGGATGCTGTTATGTGCATGAATGCTATGCGTGGCAAGATAGATAGTGTGCATATACCAAGGAACTGCCTTGATGTTCTTGCACAGCATGTAGTAGGTTTGGCAATAGAGAGGAGATGGAGGGTTGATGATGCTTATAGGCTTGTGAGGAGGAGTTACTGCTACAGAGATCTCAGCATGGATAGTTTCAAGAGAGTGCTAAGGTACCTTGCTGGGATGTACAAGAGCCTTGAAGGGCACAAGGTGTATGGCAAGATATGGTACGATGAGGCTACTGGCGAGTTTGGGAAGAGGGGCTCTACAGCAAGGATGATCTATGCTACCAATATAGGCACTATACCAGATGAGGTTGCTGTCAAGGTCTATACAAGGGATGGGAAGTGGGTAGGGAGCATAGAGGAGGAGTTCCTTGAGCGCTTGAGCCCAGGGGATATATTCGTGCTTGGAGGCAAGACATACGAGTTCATATCAAGCAAAGGTTTAACAGCAGTAGTGAGGAGTGCTGAAGGGATGAGGCCAACCATACCTAGTTGGTTCAGCGAGATGCTACCATTGAGCTTTGACCTTGGGGAGGAGATAGGGAGGCTTAGAGGTGAGATATTCTCAATGCTGGAGGAGGGGATAAAGGCTGGAGAGATGGGTGAGGGTGGTAGTGGTAGTGGTGGTAGTAGTAATAAGGAGAAGAAGAGAAGGAAGGGTAAGGGTAGGGGTAGTAGTGCTAGGGATGTAGAGAGGTTGAAGGATAGGATAGCAAGGATGTTGATGGAGAGGCTATACACCGATGAGAATGCTTCACATGCAATAGTTGAGTACATGTATGCACAGTACAGGTTCCTAAGGGTGTTGGGTATAAAGGATGATCCAAGCGATAGGAACCTATTGGTAGAGCATTACATAGATGAGCAGGGTAAGCACAACCTGATATTCCACTGTGTATTTGGGAGGAGGGTTAATGATGCTCTTGCAAGAGCATATGCATACGTTGCTAGGGTTATGATGAGGAGGAATGTTGCTGTAACAGTTAGCGATAGTGCATTCATGCTAACCCTTGGGGAGTATGGTGAGAATGGTGAAGATATCATATCAATAGCAGAAAGGATAATAGCATCTGTCAACTCATCAAACATAAGATCCCTCCTACTCAATGCTATAAAGAGTACAGAGATGGTAAGGACAAGGTTCAGACACTGTGCAACAAGATCACTCATGGTACTTAGGAACTACAAGGGTTATGAGGTTACAGTTGCCAGGCAGCAGACCAATGCTGAGATACTGATGAGGTTATGTGAGAAGCTTGATGGCTTCCCTGTCCTAGAAGAGACTTACAGGGAGGTTATGGAGGATCTTATGGATGTTAATAGGGCAGCACAAGTGCTCAAGGATGTTGAGGAGGGTAGGAGGAGGTTCATAATCTTCAATGCTAGAGATGTGCCATCACCATTCAGCCACATGCTCATAGTCTCTGGCTATAGCGATGTTGTGCTCATGGAGGATAGGAAGGAGATGCTTGAAGCACTCCATGAGATGGTGATGAGGAGGATAAGTGCTTGCTAGTAGATAGATAGATAGGTAGAGAGCATTAGGTATGCATGTGTATTTATGCATCTATGCAGGTAATAAGCAGTGGATAAATAAAGAATATACTTAACATCTGCCTCATCATCTTCAGTATCTGCCCATGATAGAACTCATAGAGTTGGAGGAGGGTGTAAGCATAGCAAGCCCATATCCATGTATATACCTAGAGGAGCATGACACACTGTTATTTGCAGATACACATCTTGGATTAGAAGAGCATAGGGAGAGGTTAGGCATACACATACCATACCCTGTTACTGAGCATATAATAGACTGTATAGTAAGGCCAGTCAAGGAACTCTCGTGCAAGAAGGTAATAATACTAGGGGATGTGAAGCATGAGTTTGGTAGACCTAGTGCAGAGGAGTGGTACTCACTGAAGAAGCTTGTTAACATTCTACGCAGGAGTAACTGTGAGTTGGAGGTTGTTAGAGGTAACCATGACAACTACATAATCTACATCCTCAATGAGTTGAGTGTTAAACTTCATGATCCCCATCTACTACTTGAGTGTAGCAAGGGAAGTATACTGCTCATCCATGGCCATCTTGAGAGCAAGGTTATGTATGATAAGGATGTAAGGCTTGTGGTTATGGGGCATGAGCATCCATCGATAGCAATCAAGGATGAACTTGGCATAAAGCATAGGTTCAAGGCATTCCTGTATGGTAAGGATGTGATAAGCAAGGATGCTGTTGATGTTGATCATGCCTGTGTATCTGGTAGGAATAGCAGTATATCACCTAAAGGAAGTGTGATAGTACTCCCATCCCTATCTCCATTAGCCTATGGCAATCCATTGAATGAGAATGCTATGATAAAGAGTCCTATATTGAGGAGTATAGGGGTAGAGGGATTAACACCATATCTTATAGAGGTTGGTATGATGGTTAAAAGATTCCCTGAAGTGAGGTATCTCATGCCTGCTCTATAACATCAATTGTTCTATCCATTTGTATATCCATTTACTCGTATATCTCTTCACTCCATCCATCCATCTAATTATTATTACTACTACTGTCACTTGTTATATGAATCCCTGAAGTATGGGATGACCTTCCTCCCGAATAGTTCTATGTTCTTGTAGTACCCTTCTCCCCAGAACCTTATTATGAAGTGTTCAACCCCACTCTTTATGAACCTCTCTATACTTGGTATAACATCATCAGGCTTCCCTATGCCTATTGCTGATCTTGCAATGCTATCAGGGATCTGCTGTGCTGCTTCTCTCATCTTCTGCATCAGATCAGGCCTTGACATGGCATATTCTGTGAAGTATTGTCTAAAGTCAAAGTCCTTGGGCATATCCATGTTGTATACCTTGAGCAGTTCAGGCTTGTAGAGGCTAACCTTAACTGCACTCCTCAACTTGAGCCATGCCTCCTCAGGATCGTCTGTAAAGTATACATCGAAGTCTAGACAGCGTTCAACAACATCCTCTCTACCATAAGCCTTTGCCTTCTCTGCTATTATCCTTGAATGGTACTCATACAGCTCTGGTGTATATGCTATTGGTAGCCAGCCATCACCATACTTTGCTGTTATCTCCAGCGTTCTTTGTGCACCTGCTGCTATGAATATTGGGGGTCTAGGTTGCTGTATGCTCTTAGTCTGAAGGCATGCATTATTCAGCCTATAGAACTTCCCTTCAAAACTGACCCTCTCATCTGGAGAGGATCTGAAGAGTAGCTGTATAACTTGGAGTTGCTCCTCAAGTCTTGATACAGGCTTATCCCATTGTATGCCAAAGTCGTTTATGTTTTGTGCTTCACCAGCACCAATGCCTAGTATTGCTCTACCCTTTGATACCCTATCAAGCGTTACTGTCTGGAGTGCAACTGTTGAGGGGTGCCTTCTTATAGCATCTGTAACACATGTACCAAGCATTACGTTCTTTGTAACTTGGGATGCAGCAGCAAGCAGTATCCAAGCATCATTAACTATTGCCTTTGGCCACTGGGGAACATTTGTATGATCCATACTCCATACAGAGTCATAGTTAAGCCTATCTGCAAGCATGTATGCCATGAGTTGCTGATCCTCTCCAAGTCCTAGCCTAGCAACATTCAACCCATTCTGTATCCCAAACTTTATCCTACCATCTCTTGCCATGCAATTACTCATAGGCAGGTTACTAATAAACTAATTTGTAGTAGGATGGTGTTGTAGGCAATCACACCCTTCAGTATTAACATCTCTGCATCCTATATTAAATTAATGCCCTACTATGAACGAGATTAAAAAGAATATGTAGTTTATGCATTTATTGCATAACCTTTATCACAGCCCTACCCTTTATCCCTCCCTTCTCAAGCTTCTCAAATGCCTCATTAACCTCCTCAAGCTTGAACCTCTCAGAGATAACGTTGGCAACATCTATCACACCTTTACTTGCCAATGCTATTATCTCTGGCATATCTATCCTAGGCTTCCCTCCATAAGAGCCTATTATATGCACACCCTTCCTAACTAGGAAGTTTATCTCGAACCCTGCCTCATTACCCTTTGATGATAACCCTACAAGCACCGCCCTTCCTCCAGACCTTACAGATCTTATGGCAGCACTTATCGTATCCTTCATCCCTATAACCTCTATGGAGGCATCGACACCCCTTCCATCTGTTATATCCATTATTGCCTTAACAGGATCCTCCTTCTTTGAGTTTATAACATGCTTTGCACCAAGGCTCTTAGCATACTCCAACTTCTCATCCCTTATGTCTATTGCTATAACATCTGTGTTGAATACCTTGCTTGCTATCTGCACAACGTTGCTACCTACACCACCTATACCATACACAGCAACCTGCTCAGCAGGCTTCAGCGAGGCATTCCTACATGCTCCATATGCTGTCATTATTGCACATCCAAGTATAGAGGCATCATCTAGGTTCATGGTATCTGGTACCTTGAATACTGAGGTTGCTGGTATTACAGAGTACTCTGCATGTGCAGCCATAGAGTACATGTACACAGCGCTCCCATCCTTGGCTGTTAACCTGCTAGTGCCATCGTAGTAGACCCCCTTCAGCCTGTTGTAGTTGTAAAAGTTCTCACATAGATCCTCATTACCCCTTATGCATAACCTGCACTTCCCGCATGGGAGTATGAATGGTCCAACAACCCTATCCCCTCTCTGCACATTATCAACCCCATTACCAACACTCTCAACTATGCCAGATACTTCATGCCCTAGCACTGCTGGCAATGGGAATGGTATATGTCCTCTAAGCACATGTAGATCTGTATGGCAGAGTCCTACAGCATTCACCCTTATTAGAACTTCATTATCCTTTGGCTTTGGATCGTTCAACTCCTCTATCTTGAGTCCAGAGTCTATAGATCTTAGTACTGCTGCTCTCATGGCAGGGATTAATGTATATGCATACTTAAACTAATCTATCTGGATGAATGAGATGCTGTAGCATATAATGACAGAGAATAATATGAATTGCTATTATCTATCTATCTCCTCCTTTGCTGCCTACATCACTCCTCTTCTGCATTGGTACATACTCACAGCCTAGAGGTCCACAATATCTCCCAACGTATGTTGCTGCTGGCCTGTAGAGTACTGGCTTAGGCTGTGCTTCAGCAAACTTCTCCTCTATCACATGTGCACACCAGCCAGAGATCCTTGCTATTGCAAATATGCATGTGTATAGGTCTATTGGTATGCCCATGGAGTAGTATACAGATGCACTGTATAGATCAACATTAGCATATATCTCAACCCCCCTTCTTCTCCTCACCTCCTCCTTTGCAACCTGCTCCATCCTACTCGTTATGGAGTACCACTTGCTTCCTGTCCTTGCTGCTAGCCTTCTACTCATCTCCCTCAAGATCTTCGCTCTAGGATCATCTGTCTTGTATACAGCATGCCCAAGCCCCATTATCTTCTCTCCAGCATCCAATCTAGCATTAACCCAATCCTCAACCTTGCTCTCATCCCCTATCTCTAGAAGGTTCTTCATCACAGCAACGTTTGCACCACCATGAAGATCACCAGACAATGCTGCTATAGCAGCACATATACATGCATACATATGCGCCCTTGTTGATGCTACCTGTCTTGCAGCAAATGTTGATGCATTAAAGCTATGCTCAGCATGGAGTATAAGGCATACATCAAACATCCTTGAAATCTCTCTATCTGGCATGCTATCTAGAAGCATGTAGAGTGTATTTGCAGCATGGGATAGATCAGGATTGGGTTCAGGTATAGGCTTGCTACTCCTTATAGCATTCCATGTAGCAACTATGGTTGGTAGCTTTGCAATTAGGTTTATACTCCTCTCTAGGTTTGCTGGCTTGCTCTCATCCATAGGATCGTAATCAGCAAGCATTGATACAGATGAGATGAGCACATCCATTGGTCTAGCATTCTTTGATCTATGCAGCATAGCATCTATAACCTCTCTTGGTAATGCTCTTGCCCTCCTTAGACGCTCATCGAACTCATCCAGTTGCTCCTTGGTTGGTAGATCGCCATAGAGAAGGAGGTATGAGGTCTCCTCGAATGTGGAGTTCTTTGCAAGATCAAATATATCATAGCCTCTGTAGAGCAATCTACCATTCTCCCCATCTATAAGGCAGAGCTTGGTATCTGCAACCTCCACATTCCTTAGCCCTATGTTCTTTATGCTGAACACATACTTACTTTTGCTAGGGGATTATTAAAGTTAAGTCCATGCATCATGCTAGAAAGGTGTGGAGATGCTATGAAACGTTAATATAATTTATTAACGATAATAAAGATATGGTTTGGGTGTATGTTGTGATAGGATTGCTTATAATACTGGTTCTTGTTGTGCTACTCAAGGGAGAGAGGAGGCCTCTATATGGCAAGTATCATGCCACTGATACATTGACCATATGCTTATCATGTGGTAGCAGGTTTAGAGGCTCCAAATGCCCATACTGTGGGTTTGAGCATGCAGAGCATAAACTATAGGGGGAATACTACTGGATTATCAATTGTAGATGTATCCTTTACCATCGCTATACTATCCCTTATATACTTTGGAAGGGCAAAGTAGGCATGATGTGCTTCACCATCATAATGCTTGAGTGATCTGATATCTATACCCCTTGCTCTAAGCCTCTCTTCCACCTCTTCCTTGCTTATGAGTAGAGGATCATACATCTTGGATGCAAGTATGAAACCTGATAGGTTTGCATAACATGATATATAGGTTGCATATCCCCTAACAACAGGAAATACATGCCTTAATGTGTTATGTATTATAGCATAAGCCTTTGCAGATGGATGGAGTAATGTTGCCTGTGTTACAAATATGCCATCACTGCTCAGTATACCGTTGATGGTATTGAAGTACTCTAACGTGTAGAGCATCCTAGATGGGCTATCCTGTTGAGGATCTGTAAGATCCTGTATTATTACATCGAACTGCTTACCTGCTTTAGAGCATCTCTGCACATACTCCTTGGCATCCTCTATCAGTAGAAGAACCCTTGCATCATTGTATGAATCATTATGCATACTTGCTAGATACTCTTTGCTCAAGGAGATCATATCCTCATCTATATCAACCATGACCACACTCCTTACTGTATTATGCTTAAGAACCTCTCTAAGGCATGCTCCCTCTCCTCCTCCAAGTATAAGCACATCCTTAGGCTCTCTGTGCGTTACCATTGCAGGATGCACTATAGCCTCATGGTAGTAATGCTCATCTCTCTCAGATGACTGTATCAGACCATCTATGATAAGCATCTTGCCAAAGTTCATAGTATCAACTAGTTCTATATACTGCCACTTTGTACGCTTGGCAAGTATCCTCCTCTTTACCTTATGGCTAACCTTGAATCCAGGGTATGTCTCCTCTACTACCCATTGCTCATTTGATTCGCTCATACTCTATCGCCATTCCCCTCTCCATACTGTTTGTATAGACCTTCTTGGGTCTCAGCTTCAACTCTATGTACTTCAAAGCCTCGTATGGGTTGCTGTTAGTGCCACAGAGGAATATATCAACAGATGCAAATGAGTACTCTGGCCATGTATGTATTGCTAGATGCGACTCTTTCACAATAACCACGCCTGTTACACCATGAGGCTCATATCTATGGAAGATAGTTCTAACTACACTCATGTTACCTTTTCTTGCTGCCTCCTTCATAACCGCACGTAAGTACTCTACATCATTGAGTATACTAGCATCGCATCCATACATATCTGCAAATATGTTATATCCAAGTGCACCCAATCCCCCCTATTTACTCTCTCCTATGCTCTTTTTAGTATTTCTACTATGAGAATGCTAACATGCTACTTCAGTGAATGCTAATAATCAGTAAGGGTAAAGTATATCCATGCTAATTCCATATTCATATATCCTTTATAGATACACTTTTATCAACCCCCTTGGAAGTAATAACATGAGATATACACCACTTGTACTTATAACCATACTCATGCTATCCAGCATTACTAGTGTAATTGCTGATGGTAACAGCAATGCTGGCAGTGGTAGTGATGATGTGTATATCTCATATGTAGAGATCATACCTTCCAGTCTTATTGTTGGGGATACGTTCAAGATAAAGGCAGTTGTTGTTAACAACAGCAACGCAACTATAACATACAGAGGTCTCTGTGAATCACCAATATCTGCAGAGTTTGATGATCATGTTATAGTTGAGTATGTACCAGCATGCCTTGGTTTTACCATAAACGAACTCAAGCCTGGAGAGAGTGTAGAGGTTATAGGACCATCATCAGGTATAGTGTATAAGGCAGGATCTGCAGGGTTGACAAAGGCAGTAGTAACCTTCACCTATTATGTAGGTGATAGTGTTGAGAAAGTAACCAAGGAGTTCACATTTGATATAAATGATGGGAAGAACGTAGTGGTTGATGAGCAGTTCAAACTATCAATGAACCAAGGAGCAAGGATTACAGATGGTATAGATCTTGCTGTTAGGCTAGTTGATGTGCTTGAGGACTCAAGGTGTGCTGAAGGTGTGTACTGTGTACGTGCAGGTAGTGTAACGATCCTACTTGAGGTAGAAAGTATCTATGGCATAATGTACCTTGAGCTTGCAAAGGGAGATAGGGGTCCTGATACAGTGAGGATAATGAACTACACCATAAGGCTGCTTGATGTACAGCCCTATCCAAAGGTTAATGAGCATATAGAGAAGGATGAGTATACTGTAACACTGATAGCATCAAAGAGCATACCAATGGAGCATGCTGCAATCAAGGCATACAGCCATGATGGTGAGAAGATGATAGTTGTATGGAATGAGCATAGCAAGAGAGGGTTCATGATAAGCAACTCAAAGTTGTTAAGATTAAGCGTGGAGCAGAGTAAATGCATAGACATGAACTATGATAAGTGTTTCAATGCAATAGTAGTTATGGAAGATGGCAGTAAGGCTATTTCTGTTGCTATAGATTACAATGATAGCATGGAGATGCTGGTTGATGGGAAGATATTCATAATGAAGAGGATGCTAGTACTCTTCAACGATACTCACATAGAATATAGCAGGATTATGATAGGCAAGGGCGAAGGTGATGGTTATGGTAGTGATGATGGTGGTGTTGATGCAACGTTAGTAGTTACTCATATAGATGGATTTAATGAGTCCGTTACTGCAGTAAACCACTACAAGTATCCAGTGAGAGGGTATAGAGATGCTATGCTTAAGTTAGGCGATGGTGTAAGCAATGGCTGTACCATAACTCTTAAACTCATAGGATTCAAAGTAGATGCTGAGGGTATAGAGGAACCAAAAGCCGTATTCATAAGGGAGGTTATAGATAGGGATAGGTGCCTCATGCACGCAAGTAGACAAACATCACTACTACAATAAAAGACTTGATATATTGACAAGTTGATTGATCAATGGATTAATCACTTGTAATCTTCTTCCTTAACTCCTCATACACAGCTTTAACCTCATCTATCGCTGCCTCATCATCTAGAGTTGTTGTATCCCCAATCTGTGCATCATTAACTATAGCCTTTAGGAGTCTACGCATTATCTTACCACTCCTTGTCTTTGGCAACTTGCTCACAAAGTAGATCTGCTCTGGTCTTGCTATTGCACCAAGGCTACTCTCAACCTGCTTTATTATGGAATGCCTCAACTCACTATACTCTGCATAGCCTTGCTTTGGAACAACGAATGCAACTATACTCTCGCCCTTGATCTGATCTACCTTGCCTACAACTGCAGCCTCTGCAACTGCTGGATGTGCAACTATAGCACTCTCAACCTCCATAGTGCCAAGCCTATGGCCAGCAACCTTCAGTACCTCATCTGCCCTTCCTAGAAGCCAGAAGTAACCATCATCATCAACCATAGCATAGTCTGCAGGGTAGTATGCGTTTCTGAACCTTGACCAATAGGTCTGCTTGTAGCGCTCATCATCTCCCCATATAGTGAGCATAAGCCCTGGCCATGGTCTCTTAACTATAAGATACCCTTTCTTGCCTCTAACCTCATTACCATCATCATCAACAACAGCAGCATCTATCCCTGGTAATGG